>Ga0102592_1000773_pt1 | contig 45240 bp, 36 predicted proteins | sample AraplaCol_mMF_r2_FD_76861 | JGI IMG/M metagenome (GOLD analysis project Ga0102592, IMG submission 76861) | Arabidopsis root microbial communities from North Carolina, USA - plate scrape MF_Col_mMF_r2 (SPADES assembly) (version 2) | ecosystem: Host-associated > Plants > Roots > Endosphere...
GGCGCTGATGGGCCAGTACGGCAAGCCCGAGGACGTGGGCGCCTACACGATCATGTCGCTCGAATCGGGGCCGTTCCTGACCATGGTCACGCTGGGTGTGGCGGGCCTGTCGGCCTTCCCGTGGCCGACGCTGGTCGGCAGCATCCTGCCGCTGATGCTGGGCATGATCCTGGGCAACCTGGACCGCGAGATGCGCGAATTCCTGAGCAAGGCCGTACCCGTGATGATTCCGTTCTTCGCGCTGGCGCTGGGCGCCGGCCTGGACCTGCACAAGGTATGGCAGGCCGGCATGCTGGGCCTGGGGCTGGGTGTTGCCGTGGTCGTGGTGACGGGCTTCACGCTCTATATCGCCGACCGCCTGAGCGGTGGCACCGGCGTGGCGGGCGTTGCCGCCGCCAGCACCGCCGGCAACGCGGCCGCCGTGCCCACCCTGGTGGCGGCGGCCAACCCGGCCTACACCGAGGCCGCCAAGCACGCCACGATCCTGGTGGCCGCCTGTGTGGTGGTGACTTCCGTGCTGACCCCGCTGCTGACCGCCTTCGTGGCGCGTCGCGTGGCACGGCGGACAAACGCCACCATGGCCAGGACCGCCGCATGAGCTGGCTCATCATCGCCGACGACCTGTCCGGCGCGGCTGACTGTGCGATCGGCTTCGCCGCGCATGGCGCGCGCACGGTGGTGACGCTCGATGCAGCGGCCGCCGTGGAAGTCGGCGGTGCCGATGTGGTCGCCGCCGACGTCGACAGCCGCCGCCTGGCACCTGCCGACGCCGCCGCGCGCAACCTCGAAGCCTGGCGCTGCGGCACGGCCGCACACCGGCGGCTCTACAAGAAGATCGATTCGACCCTGCGCGGCAACTGGGCCGCCGAAACGGCCGCGCTGCAGCCGGTGGCCGGTCTGGCCATCGTCGCCCCGGCCTTTCCGGCCATGGGCCGCGTCACGCGCGATGGCCGGATGTTCGTGAACGGCCAGCCGCTTGAAAGCACCGACATCTGGCATCTGGAAGGCCTGACCGGCCCCGCCGACATGGTGGCGCTGCTCGAAGCCCAGGGCCTGCGCGCCGCGCGCATTTCGCTCTACACACTGCGCGCCGGCATGGCCGCCGTGCAGTCTCAACTGGCAGGCTGGCAGGCCGAGGGCTATCAGGCCGTGGTCTGCGATGCCGACATCGACGCCGATCTGCTTACCCTTGCCCAGGCATCGATCGACCTGGCCACGCCGGTGTTCTGGGTGGGCTCGGGCGGTCTGGCACGCGCCCTGTCGGCGGCGGCACCCGTGCGGGGCGTGGAAGCCTCGCCCCCCGCGCCCCGCCACGAAGGCCCGGTGCTGACGCTGGTGGGCAGCATGTCCGGCGTGTCGGGCAGGCAGGCCGCCTATCTTTGCGAACAGGCCGGCATCGACGCGCTGGTGGTGCCGCCGCAGGCGCTGCGCGACGGCGCGTACCACGCGGGATGGACCGCGTCGCAACAGTCGATTGCCGAATGCCTGATGGCGGGCCGCGACCTGCTGGTCAGCATCGGCCGCGACGACGCATTCGATCCGGCCGAAGGGCCGCAGCTGTCCACCGCGCTGGCGCAGCTGGTATTGCCCTATTTTGCGCACGTCGGCGGCCTGATCGCCACCGGCGGCGAAACGGCACGTGCGATGCTGGCGGCCGCCGGCATCGGCGCCCTCACGCTGAAGCGCGAGGTGGAAGCCGGCGTGCCGCTATCCGAAACCCTCACGGGCCCCACGCGCCGCATTGCCACCAAGGCGGGCGCGTTCGGCACCGACGCCGCGCTATGGCTTGCCTGGCAAGCCATGCGCCAGGACTGATTTCCCCACCAAACGGGACATGGACAAATGAGCGACTACATTCCGGTTATCGGCATCACGATGGGTGATGCGACGGGCATTGGGCCCGAAGTCATCGTCAAGAGCCTGGCGCACGAGAGCGTCTACGCCCAGTGCCGCCCGCTGGTCATCGGCGACGCGCGCCGGCTGGAGCAGGCCGGCCGCCTGGTCAACTCGACGCTCAAGGTGCGCGCCATCGCGTCGCCCGACGAAGCCCGCTTCGAGATGGGCACGATCGACTGCATCGACCTGGGGCTGATCCCGGAAGACCTGCCGTTCGGCAAGCTGTCGGCCGTGGCCGGCGACGCCGCGTTCCGCTACATCGAGCGCGCCGTGCAACTGACGCAGCAGGAAAAGATCGACGCGATCTGCACCGCGCCGCTGAACAAGGAGGCGCTGCACGCCGGCGGCCACAAGTTCCCGGGCCATACCGAGATGCTGGCGCACCTGACCGGCACGCCCGAGGTGTCGATGATGCTGGTGGCGCCGAAGCTGCGCGTGATCCACGTGACCACCCACATCGGCCTGATGGACGCCATCCGCAAGATCGAGCCGGGCCTGGTCCAGCGCACGATCGACCGCGGCAACACCACGCTCAAGCGCGCCGGCATTGCCGCGCCGCGCATCGGCGTGTGCGGCATCAACCCGCACGCCGGCGAGAACGGCCTGTTCGGCCAGGGCGAGGAAGAGCAGAAGATCATCCCCGCCGTCGAGGCGCTGCGCGCGCAGGGCGTGGATGTGGAAGGCCCGCTGCCGGCCGATACGCTGTTCTATCGCGCCGGCCGGGGCGATTTCGACCTGGTGGTGGCGATGTACCACGACCAGGGCCACGGCCCGGTGAAGGTGCTGGGCCTGGAAGCCGGCGTGAACATCACCGTCGGCCTGCCGGTCATCCGCACTTCGGTTGACCATGGCACCGCGTTCGACATCGCCGGCAAGGGCATCGCCGACGAGCGCAGCCTGCTGGAAGCCCTGCGCCAGGGCGCGGAGCTGGCCACGCGGCGCGCTTGATCGCCGATTGATCGCCGATTGATCTCGTATGGTCGCCCGGCGCGCATCTGACGGCGCCTGCACTGCTGTAAGATCGGGGATCGATTTTCGATCCCCTTTTTCTTGTCTCGCTCATGAAAGCCGCCGACCGCCGCCGCGCCATCCTCGAACTCGTGCTTGCGGGCGAAGACGCCAACGTCGACCGGCTGACCGCGAGCCTTGGCGTGTCCGAGGCAACCGTGCGCCGCGACCTGACCGCGCTGGCGCGCGAAGGCCGCATCGTGCGCACCTACGGCGGCGCCGCCGCGCTGATGCAGGTGGGCGGCCACGAACCCGAGGCATCGCTGGAGGAACGCAAGGCCCTGCAGCGCGACCAGAAGGAAGCCATCGCCCGCCTGGCGGCGAGTTTCGTGCAGGACGGCGACGCGGTGCTGCTGGACAGCGGCACCACGGCCGCCGCGCTGGCCCGCCTGCTGGCCGCGCGCGAAGACCTGCACGTCTACACCACGAACCTGCTGGCCGTGACCGCGCTGGCGGGCCTGCCCAGAATCCGCGTCACGCTGATCGGCGGCGATGTGCGCCCGTCGAGCATGGGCACGTTCGGGCCGCTGGCGCAGGTGGCGCTGTCACGCATCAGCGTCGACAAGGCATTCCTGGGCGCCGACGGCGTGGTGGCCGGCGTGGGCCTGTGCGAAGCCAGCGCGGAACAAGCCTACCTGAAGGAATGCATCATCCGCCAGGCTGCCGACATCTTCGTGCTGGTCGATTCGACCAAGCTCGGCCGCGCCCGCCAGCAGCACTGGACCCCGCTGGAACGCGCCTGGACGCTGGTCACCGATGCCGACGCCACGCCGGCGCAGCTTGAACCGTTTCACGCGCTCAAGCAGGTCGAGGTGGTGGTAGCCGAGTAGCTCCCATCTGATGCCGCAAGGGCGGCGATGGCGGGGATGGCAGCGATGGCGGCGACCGTCATGCACCGAATCGCGCACGCATGCCGGGGACATCCATCGTGTTCCCAGCGCATCGGCAACCTGCCCGAGAGCCTGGTGCTCTACGACAACCTCAACCGACTGGACACCCTGCGTTTCTGCGCGGCACACCGGCACGGTGGATCGGCGCCGCAGCGCCATGCCCGGCCACCAGATGTAGCGGTATCGGCATCCCGCACCCGGAGCAGGGCTAATACGCCCCGCGCGCGCGCGTGCTAACTTGCCCCTTCCCGCCCGTGCATCCCACGCACGCAGGCAAGCCAAGTACGTTAGACGCACGCAATCACCCGATGGAGGCCGTCATGCAAATCGCTTTCCTTGGACTCGGCACGATGGGGCTGCCGATGGCCGCAAACCTGCTCAAGGCCGGCTATTCGGTACGCGCCTGGAACCGCTCGCCTGGCCCCGTCGACAAGCTCGTCGCACAGGGCGCGCACGGCGCTACCACGGCTGCCGACGCCGCCAGGGGGGCCGAGGTGCTGGTGACGATGCTGGCCGACGACGCCGCCACGCGCGACACCATCCTCGGCGGCGGTGCGCTGGACGCCCTTGCCCGTGGCGCCATCCATATCAACATGGGCACCGTCTCGGTGACGCTGGCGCGCGAACTGGCCGCGCTCCATGCGGCGCGTGGCGTAGCCTACGTCGCGGCGCCGGTACTGGGCCGCGTCAACGTGGCCGAAGCCGGCCAACTGAACATCCTCGCCGCCGGCGACACCCAGGCATTGGCCACCGTGCAACCGCTGTTCGATGTACTGGGCCAGAAAACCTGGATCTTTGGCGACAAGCCGGAGCAGGCCAACGCGGTCAAGCTGGGCGTGAATTTCATGATTGGCGCCGCCATTGGCGCCATGAGCGAAGGCGCGGCGCTGGCACAGGGCTACGACGTCGACCCGGCCGCGTTCCTGGACCTGGTCACCGCCACGGTATTCGCCGCCCCGGTCTACAAGATCTACGGCGGTGCAATCGCCGAACAACGCTTCGAGCCCGCCGGCTTCAAGCTGGCGCTGGGCGGCAAGGACGTCAGGCTGGCCCTGGAAGCGGGCGAGCAGGCCAACGTGCCGATGACGCTGGCCAGCACGCTGCGCGACGCGCATATCGAGGCCATCGCGCATGGCGATGGACAGAAGGATTGGGCGGCACTCGCGCTGACAGCGCGGCGGCGGGCGGGACGGGACTGAACTGACGAAATCCGGCGCCGATTCGGAATTTCGCCAAAAAAAAGGGGTTACGGCATCAACCGTAACCCCTTTGTTTGCAATGGTGGGCCTCCCGTGAGTCGAACACGGCACCAACGGATTATGAGACCGGACCAGCGGATTAACAGTCCCTTGGTGCGATTCTACCCGTCACTTGCAAGACCTTGCAAAATATTGCACGACGACTCTGAAATCCCGTCTGCAGGCGGCTTTCCAGCCCTCATCGGGGTGAACCAATCTAACCCAACTTAACACGACCTTGCGGGATTTTGCAGCATATTGCAACGTGCATTTCCCAGAAATTACCCAGTGGCACAAGGCCATGGATAGAATACTGGGGCAGTCACTTCGCTCCGTCTAGCGACGACGCCCAGCCTTGGCCAACAGCAGGCTGCGCAACTGCAGTGGCGGGCAGCGATGCGGGCGCGGTCGATTTGTCGGCCGCGACGACGTCTCGTCCGTCATGGATAGCGTAGCGCTACCGGCGCCACGGTCGTCCTTGCGGTGGTCCTTGCGGTGGTCCTTGCGGTGGTCCTCCGTCGCCATCTCATCTTCCAGCGAAGTCATAGTAGCTGCCTTATCGCCGTTCAACATGTGCATAGCGACGGCGCCCAGCTTGACATCACTATCAATCAGTCCAACAGGGCCGGTCTCCTCTTCGCTCCGCATCCCCTTTTCAGACGCCGCGAATTGGGTCAAATCGTCGAGGGTGAATTGATAAAACTCCAAGTCACGGAGCATGGTGCGCATGAGCTGCGCCCCCTCCTGCAGACGAGCCTCCTCGATCTTCTGATCGAGTTCCGCTTTCGCCTTTCTCAGCATTTCCATATTCATGTGTAACTCCTGATGATTTAGTGGCTGCTCGAAGTCTGCGCGTGACACACCGACCTCGCGTCCACGCTTTTATTGAAATCGTCACGGCAGCCGGCTACAAGAGATCGCGTCTTAACATTTACACTCGATCTTGCAAGACATTGCGAGGACTTGCACAGCGTTGCAAAATTTCGAGTGGCGGTTACCATTTTGTTTCGCAATCTCCGCGCACAAGTCTCGTCACCCAGCGTCGACACGGCAAGGTCGCCCCCTTCCCAGCTAACGCGCTGGCGATACAGTGGTTGATGATCGCAGTACTTGAGACCAGCATCCGTCTTCAACAAGGAGGAAGCGCCCATGGCGGCTGATTGGAACGAGTATCAACAGGAAGCCGCCGAAGTCTCTGGGTCGCTCCGGGCTCGAAGCGTCCATGAACGTCAAAATCAGGGGCGTTCGTACAAGTCACGATGTTGATGTTTCTCGTGACTTGCGACACGCAGAGCTGGGGTTTCTGGATTGTCGAGTGCAAACCCCTGACAGTCTCGGATAGCCGGTGACCGGCCGTTTCGGGTCGCTAAGCGACCGCAAGGGTTGACGTGAAGTAGTCATCGACCAAACTGCACGCGCCAATTCGACTTTGGCTTGCGTCATAGGCGACGCCACTTCCAAGCTCAAGCACGGCGCCGAGTCCCCGACCGACCCATGCCTTCGACGCGCACGTCGGCTCAGGGCTTCCCTTACGCTTGACCTCGGCTATACTGTATATCCATACAGTATTATTGTGTCTGCAACCATGCTTCCAGAACCCGCAAATTGCCCTCTGTGCGGCACTGCCGCTGAGCGGATTCGTTCTTCCGCGCTCCGGGGATACAAGTATTCCTGCCCGAAATGCGGCTCATTCGGCATAGAGACTTCGGCCTTGCCCGACCTTGAAGCTGCCACTTCAGCCCGGCAGGCCGTGGCTCGGTTACTTTCGTATGGACACCTGCCGCTTATCCAGCGAGACAAGCAAGGCGTCCGCGTCGGACCCGGTCGTACATGATGCCGCGCAGGCGATACAGCTCGACAGGGATTGAGGGACAGCGTCATGGGAAATAGCCGCCTGGCATCGAAATGCCATCTGCCTAGCGAGGTTGGCAACCAATCATCGGCCTACGGGGCAAACGGAATTCTCGGGCGCATTCAAGGACAGTACGTCGCTACGGCGATTGGCCTACTACCGCCTGCTGCGACGTCGCCCACGAAGCATCAAGAAATAGACCTCGATGCCGGACGTGCTGGACGGGTTCGGTTCTTCGCAGAGAAGAAGCAGGCCAGGCACCATCGACACTCGCATTACTTCTGGTCGGTGTACCGGGCTGAACCCGTTGATACCGACACCCCACTCTGAGAGCGACGACGGTGCAACTTAAACCCCGCTGCTCGGTTAGAACGCTTTTCTCATTACGGTGATCGTCCCGGTAGCAATTGCATCACCGGATGTCTTACGTATGTACCGAACCGTTGCTGTCCTTGTTGGTTGTGTTTACTGGACCACCAAACATCAGCACAGCCACAGACGTCTCCAACACTGATGGCGCAGAGTAGTGCGTGCCCTGTTCGGGCGATGCGAATTCAAAGGAGTACGTTCATGATCCATGGACGGGAGTGCACCAAACCAGTTTACTCAGCACTCCACTCTAGGAGCATCCATGAACTACATTGAGCCAATCACATGCAAGTGTGGCGTCAGGGTCCAGATCCATGAATATCTGATGGACCTTGGGGATGATGAGCCGCTAGATCGGGGCTATTGTCCAATGTGCAGCCGCCTGTTGTTCGAGATGGAGCGCCCGGGAATACTGGTAACTGAGGTTATTCTCCCCGGGGACAGGACAAAATGCGCAGACGGTGATCGCCATCTCGGGCTTCCACCAGGTTACGACGACGAGGACTGGCCATTCCCCACACTGGCGGAACTACTTCGACGACAGCAAGATCGATGATGGTCCTTGGAAACGGGCGCAGACTTGGTGTCCCTTCACTTGAAAGGAGATCATCATGGAAACCACCGCATGCCACCCGACGCGTCAGGTTCCATGGAACAAGGGGCGACTGACTGGCCAGAAGCCGCCTCTTAAATTGAATGAGATATGGGCGATACGAACGCGTCTCCAACTCACCTCAAACGTTCGCGAACTGGCGCTGTTCAACTTAGCGATCGACAGTAAATTGCGCGCGTGTGACCTAACTCGACTCCGCGTTCAGGACGTTTGCGTGGGTAGCCAAGTCGGCGCCCGCGCGACCGTGATGCAGCAGAAAACGCATCACCCCGTGCAGTTTGAGATCACCGAACAAGCGCGGATGAGCGTTCAATGCTGGATCCGCGCTCGCGGGCTGGCGCTCAGCGATTACCTTTTCCCGAGTCGTTTGCATTCATCCCCGCATCTGTCGACACGACAATACGCACGAATCGTTCACCGGTGGGTTGCCTCCATCGGGCTGGACGACTCGGCATATGGAACGCATTCGATCCGTCGCACCAAGGCGTCGCTGATCTATCGGCGCACGAAGAACCTGCGCGCTGTCCAACTGCTTCTCGGCCATACCAAGCTCGAGAGCACGGTGCGTTATCTTGGCATCGAGGTAGACGATGCGCTGGAAATGGCAGAACAGACCGAGGTGTAGTTTGTCGTGCAGGCCGGCCAGCGGTCGCGTGCCGGCCTGCAGCCGTGGTCCGGTTGTTCCTAGACAGGGCGTTCGGATGTCCGTCGTGCACTACAAATCGCCGATCGAAGCTGACCATTGACCCGGCCACTATGTCGCGCTGCTTGCCCGAAGGCCGGCGCGTGGAGCTAATGCTCTCACCGAAGAAAAGCGAAGGGGACTCGAACCTCTATTCGCTACCACGTGTACTTCACTCCCACACGCAGCGCGTACTGATAGAAGCTCTGCGCACCCCAGGCCCCCGAAACATTGGTCCAGCCTGTCCAGCGTTTGTTGAACTGGGCGTTGGTGCCGATCTTCACCTCGTACCGGTTGCTCGGGTACATGCTGCCCAGCGGCAGTTCGTTGAACGAGATGTTGCTGGACACCCCGGTGTGCCACCAGTTCAGCGTCATGTAGGGCTGCCAGGTGGTCTTGCCTTCCTCGCGCACATAGGTCCGGTGAAAGCGCACACCCCACCTCGAGATCCAGCCATGCGAGTTCGCACCGTTCACATGCGTGCCGTTCGGTTCGGTGATGTCGTCCTCGTTATAGCCCACGTAGATCAACTGGCCCTGAGGCTCGATGATCCAGTGGCTGCGGGTTGGGATGGCGTAGCCGGTTTCGCCCGAGATCGCCCAGCCGGTGGCGTTGTAGCGCACCGTAGGCAGCAACTGGCCTTCCACGCGGTTGGAGAACCAGCCGTACTGGAACCACGTGTCGACGTAGGCCCCGAGCTTCTGCTCGTCGTTCTGATACCACGTGCCGTAAGCCCCGATGCTCCAGCCCTCCACCTTACCCTTGGCGCTGAATTGATTGCCGCGCGCGTTCGCATCGGTGCTGGCGTATCCGTAGCTGCCCATTACCCCCAGATGCCCACGGTCCGCACCGTCGTCGCGGAACAGCTTCCACTTGGCCAGTTCGGCGCCCCCGTGCAGCAGGAAGGAATCGGTGCTGGTCTTGAAAACGCCATCGGCGCTGCGGCTGCCCTCCCACTTGCCGACCACGCGCAGCCAGCCTGAGCGTGGCTTTTCTTCGGCACGGTCGAAGCCCTGTTCTTCGACGTATTGCGGTTCGCCGAGCCGGTCATGCAGGCTGTGGACGAACATCTGACCGGCCAGACGCTGGTTGGCCAGATAGGCGGCCACTTCGGGGCGGTACAGCGGCGCAGGGGGATCGGGCGGAGCAGGCGGCACTGGGGTTTCTTCCGAACGAAGGTACCAGACATCCGTATTGCCGCCACGCTGATCGCCCCGGAAGAGCCGGTATTCGTAAGCGCCCGCGACCGCCCGGCCGTTCAAAGCGAAGGCGTTCGGATCGCTCGCGGCTGGCGTCTTGTTCGTGACTTCTACGACAGCGATCCCCGCACCTTGGGTTAGCGTGCCGGTGCCGCCGACGTTGTTGACCGACACGCGTGTGGCCCCGTTTGGCCCGGTCGACGTCGAGTCGACCACGAGCATGTCGGACCTACTGTTCGCACCGCCTTCATTCAGCACAGTATTCAGTTTCAACGCGCCGCCGTTGGAGACGAAGATGCCGCCGCCATTAGCGCCGGCTGTCTGGCCGCCCGAGATAACGAGTACATTTCCCACCGCGCCGCCGCCGCCCGTCACGTCGATGATCCCTGCATTGTTGAAAGTGGTCACGCCGAGTAACTGCCCCTGGACGGCGCCCCCGAGGGTGGGTGCATTGGCGGCCTGGCCCAGCGGCAGATAGGCGCCGGCGGGGTTGAAGGTACCGATCGCAGCGGCCGGCGCCTTGACGGCGCTGGTTCCAGCCGGCTGCGCGGAGAGCGACAGCAACCCTGTGTTGTCGATGGTGTTGCTGCCGCTGGTCCCTAGGTTGGCGATGGCAACGTTCCAGGTGTCGCGCGTGCCCGAACCGGTGGAGTCGATGAAGCTGCGCAGGTTCCACGTGCCCGCGTTGGTGATCTGGCTTGCTGAGCTCGATGCGGTGACCACTCCCGTCATCTGTCCCAAGTTCTGCAGGTTGAGGCTGCCCGATGCACCCGAGTCAGCCTGCATGGCCACGTCGCTCAAGGCGGTCATGCTTGACGTATTGCGCACGGTTTGTGTGGCGCCGCCCACCAGAATACCCGCGCTGGTGCCCCAGCCAGCGGATATCGGTTGCGTGCTGGATACATCGACCGTGCCCTGGGTTGTGGCTTCGATGGCGGACGAGTTCGTGCCGATCGTGGTGATGGCGCCATTGTTCGTAATGATGAGCGGCGCATTGGCCGTGGCTTGCGCCAGGATGCCCTGGGAGGTTGTCGCGCCCGAAGTTCGCACCGGACCGTTGTTCGTGATCTGCTGTGCGCCGGTGGCAGAGTAGCCGCGAATGCCGCGTTGACTGTTGCCGCGAGCGAAGATGGCGCCAGCGTTGTTTATCGTCACCGCGCCTGCGCCCGTGCCGCCGCTGAACGCCGAACCGGCGACGATGCCGGCGCCGGACCCGTTGACATCGATTTTTGTGCCTCGGAAATCGACGCTGACCGGGCCGCCGCCTGACGTGGCCTGCAGGCCAAACGAACCGCTGCCTGAGCCGTCTCCGGTGCCTACATCCGAATGCGTGATAATTGTGCCCGTCGCCGTGATCGACACGCTCTGCGTCGGCGAGTTGTTCGTCGCGTAGATGCCGTTGGCATTGGCGTTGAACGTTTCTAGCTTCGAGCCGGTGTAGTTGACCGATACTTGGTTCGTGTTCGAGTGGGCTCGGATGGCACCGGCCCCGTCGCCGGATGCAGTAATGGCCCCGGAGTAGTCCACCATCGCGGCACCATCCTCCGACGTCATGATGATGCCGTAGGCTCGCCCGGTGCTCAGAGCTCCGATCACATTGATGTCGCCGGTGCCCGTTACTCGCGCGTAGCCGGTGCCACGCGAGATGACATAGATACCGCGGGATCCGTCCGCCGCCCCGACGTTCGCAGTGCTCCCAACGGTCATCGTGGCGTTGTTCTGGATGTCGATATCTCCCCCGGCGGTGCTGCCGACGGCGTAGATCCCATGTCCGATCGGTCCCGTCGTGGTGATGGTGCCGTTATTGACAACGGTGACGTCGCCGCCGTTGGTGCTTGAGACCCGGATTGCACTGCCTGCTTTCCCGTCCGTAACGATGGCTCCGTAGTTGCGGATGGTGGCCGATCCTGAGGCGGACTCGCTGAAGATACCGAAAGCGTTCTCCGCGATCGACCGTATGTTCGCGGCACTGTCTATTGTGATGGCGCCAGTGCCGGTGTTCTTGGCGTGGACCCCAGCATGATTCGCCGGTCCGGCTTCCACCCCCGGGTCGCTCGGGTCTTCCACGCCATTGGTGTTGTCGACGGTGATGGCAACACCACTGCCAACTTGGATGCTAGCGTTGCCGGCGCCAATAGTGCGTGCACGGACACCGTCGCCTCCCACTGCGAGGATCCGCCCGGCGCCATTGTGAACGACGCTTGCATCGCCACCGCCGGTGCCGTTGGCGTCCATCCCGTCATGGTCGTTGCCGGACACCGAGTTCGTGATGTTTACGGTGGTGCCGGTCGTGACCGTGATCGTCGCGCTACCCAGCGTATTGTTGGTGGCAGACGCGCCGTCCAGGGCGAGTGTCCCGTTTAAATTGATGTTGGTCGTGCCGCCAGCGAACGTGACACTGGAGTTCGCCAGCCCGCCAAGCACCTGGGTCTGCACGCCATTCGCGTTGGCTGTGGTGGAACTGTTCGTGATCGACGAACTGTTCACCGTGACAGTGGCATCCGCCGATCGTGCCGTGGCGCGAATGCTCGATCCGGAGGTCGATGCAAATTCTGACCCGGCAGATACATCGATGACAGCCGTGCCGGAGGCCGGCGCACAAACGATGCCGGTCGGGAAGCTGCCCGAGATACCCGTGCCGCATCGACTGACTGCCTGAGCAAGCACGGAAGTGGGCTGAGCGGCCACGCCAGCGAGCGCAGCGACGCCTAGCCAGATTGCGTGTAGGGATGTGTGAGGAACTGGCGTGGCCCGATGCGTGGTCTTACGGTTCGCAGCCGTAGATTCTGCAGCCATTGTCCCCGCTCCTCATTAGGATCCTCGTTAATCATTCTGGTGCAGGATGAAATGGGGCGGAAATGAAAGTTATCTCAGTGACCGTTAGAAATTGCCGACTAAACCGGGTTACAGAGTGATCAGTATCTGCAAAGCAGTATTTCCAATACCTACGCATCACATGTCACCCCCTATGCGATAAATGGTAGATACGATTGGCGGGTGCAAACTGGAACGCGACGGGACACCGATCTTGCGCCAAGCCCGGGTCAGGCAGGCCACTGCAGGTATCCTGGCCAAAGCTTCTTTCCTTCGATCGTCTTGGTCCGCGTAAGGTCGGCCCGCAGCTTAGCGGAGCGATTTGGCGCATGCCGACTACCAACCGAGTCGGACAGGGACAGCCGAACCCACAATGAGTCAGCCGGCCAGGAACGGCCAGGATCCGACGATCGACGCGATGAGCTAGATCGTTGAAAATGAGCGTTCAAAGACCCTCAGGTACACACGCACACACGTGGGCGATGACCTCACACATCCGCGCACCTGCTGCCGTCCTGAACGCACAACAACACAACATAAAGATCTATGCCAAATTTTTTATGGGAACCGATGGATTTCCTGGAGGCTCTCGATGTCGTGCCAATCGAGGAAGAGTATGGTATTTCGTATCGGTACCTAGTTTCGAGAGAGCCGCTATTCCTGAGTCTAACAATATGGCCACTCAACTGCGATGTGGAACTGTTGCTCAAGAGCGAAGGGACAACGGAGCCGCTAGTACGGCTTAACTTGTTGAACTGTCCGGGGGCTCGTGTCGTTCGAGATAGTCAGGGGACATATATCGAATTTTCTGCGGCAAAGCTGTTCTTCGGTCGTTACGATCATACAGATGCGCCGCCCTATGGATTCCGATTACAAGTGCAGCCTTTCATCCAGGTCACGACGTTCTCGTACCCCGTCTAGAAGAATCTAAACACCTAGAACGAAACGGAAACCGGCGTTCACGGCTACCGCGCGGTGCGATGAAGGACGCTAGCCGGCCAGGAGCCGTCGGTAGAGGTCGCCGTGGAATTCGACCCAGGACAAGAAGACCCCCTGGTAGTTCCGTTGCAGCCCTGAACTGGCCGCCGGCTTTCCCGAGCGGTCCAGTTGTTGACGGCCATGTTCGTCGATCTAGCTAGCGGGCGTACAACGCAATAAATGACCCGCCGGGCGATCCTCCTGGAGTCGTCATGTCCGTCCGCGAAAGCAGTGAACCGGTTGCCTCATCGTAAGTAATAGCGGAGACCATCGCATAGTTTGAGTAGTAGCTCACGTAGAGGCGGTTGGAAGCCGGATCGGCAACGAGTCCAAACGGATACGCCGATTCAACCGCAAGTTGACCCAACGCCGTCAATTGCCCTGTGTTGTCGTCAATTCCGTAGGCGTACAGCGTGGCGGAATCAGACCCAATCACGAATAGGAATCTTCCATTTGGCGAGACAACCGCCATCCGCGGTCCCGAACCCAGACCCGTCGAAATAGCCCCGATATTAGTTAGTGCGCCAGTAACCGAGTCCACGGCGAACATCGAGATGGAATCTCCGTACCAGTTCGTGACGTAGGCAAATCGCCCAGACGGCGTAAACTCGATGTACGCCGACGCGGCGCCAGCCGCAAACGGGGACCCGACAATCGGCGTCAGCGTCGCAGCGGTTGGATTCAGAGCGAATACGGTGATATTGTTATCTCGGCTTCCTGCCACATAGAGATACTTACCCTGCGAATCGAAGGCCAACTGGTAGGGCGCGGCGCTGGTTGCGAAAGGTGAGCCAGAAACCTGCGTAAGCGCTCCTGTCGAAGGGTTGACCGCATACATCGATATCGAGCTTTCGTAGAAGTTCGAGACCACTACATATCGCCCCGATGGGTCAACTGCAACCCATGCTGGATAGTTACCCGTGGGCTGTGCTATCCCAGTTTGCAAAAGCTGCCCTGTGGATGCGTCCACCGCGAATGCCTCGATGGTATTCAAGCTGTACATCGTCGTGTAGACGAACTTCCCGGAGGGGTGCACAGCAACGTTGTAGTTCTTGTCCAGAGTCTGGACTGGCGAGCCAGGTACTGCAGACAAACCAGGGGTAACCAAATCGACATTCAACGCGCTGAGAGAGTCGGTTGTGCTCCCCACCATGTAAAACGTCCGCAGCGTGATCGGAACACACTTGATTGCGACATTTTGAACATCCGTGCTAACGATTTGCCCCGAGCCCGTGCTGACAGTACAGTTCTGTAGCGGCGCCCTGGGAGGCGTCTTGATCGTAACGCTGAAGGATGCGCCGGAAGCCACCTTCGTAGGGAAGGAGAACGAACCGTTCGCGTTCAATAGCAGGTCGTCGGTACCATTGTTCTGCAATACCAAGGCGGTACCGGTTAGGCCAGTAACGGTTCCGCCAACGGCATAGGCATTGACGGAACACGCAACTGCAACGTTAGCCACCTTCGATCCCGCCACTACGCCGCTTCCGCTGCTTACGCTGCATGTTTGGCTTGGGGATACTGGCTGATTCTTGACAGCGACTGCGTAAGACGCCCCGTCCGTAACAGACGCGGGAAACTCGAACTGGCCATCGGCGTTGATTGCCAAATCATCGCCATTGTTGCTTTGCAGTACCAGCCCGGCGCCAACCAGGCCGGAGACGGTTCCTCCAACGCCGTAGCTTGCCGTCACGGCAGGACCAGCGGGCGGACTTGTGGGACCAGCGCTCGGAACAGCGGATGGCTCATCTGAACTACAACCTGCTATGAAAGCGCAGACGAGCAATGACAGTAGCGCAGCCGATAACCGCACGCGATGGCCGGCAAAACGTGAGGACATATTATTTTTCTCTTCCCAAATGGACTTCTGGCTCTTTCATTGCCCACCGCCTTATGGCGATTTCGGGTGCCTGGCGAGAAGCGGCCCGGTAAGGTCGATGGCCACCCCCTGTCGACCGTGCGCCGTCTTTGATGTGTTTTGTTGCTGCGGCGCTTCGCGCGCGGCATCAGAGCGCTAAGCCTAAGGCGTTTCCCGTCAGTTTGGTGTCTGAACACAAGAGGCACGCCTACCTTGGATCAGCTCCCTGCACCGTTCGGCCGCCACAACTGCGCAATTTTTCGATTGGCGTTGACATCCGAGCCAGGCCGTTTCCGTACAGGCCGGCCTGGGCGCGAACTATACCCTACCAGGCCGCACGACGAAAATACGGCAACTGTCGTATCTCCTGCTATTACGTGCGGCTCGCAGGAGGCAGTGCTGTCCGGGTTGCGGAGTTGTGCGGCCTTCGCAGCGACGTCCAGAGTCGTGTGCGGGTTGGGGGGAATGAACCGGGGTGGCCAGCAGCCACCCGACTGCCAGTCCCAGATGACCATGAAATACGGCACTTGCCGTATTTCACTTCGAAGCGGCCGTCGTGCTAACGCCGGCGCGTATGAGCCGAGGGGGGCGACTGCCGCCTGATATGGCTGTGCTGACCAACGACCGCTTTGCGCACCCGCGACTGACTCCTCAGGGGTCGCGAGCCGCCGATGGAGCCGGGCCAGCCTGCGAAACATGGGCCGAAGTCCGAGACCGGCCAGAAGCGGTCTTTCGGAATCCGCTCCACATTGTGTGCAATCTCCGTAGTAATGCACTCTAGCGCAATACTGGCCGCGGGCCGGGTGCTCTATTGGGCTCCGAGCAAGTTTGAGAAAAGGATGCGGAAACCCTGATCCTGACTGCTACTTATGGAAACTAATGTAAGGGCGTATCGCGTCTCAAGCTGCATCCATGGCATAGCCCGCTGCGAGAAAGTCATGGATTTGCGCGACGACGGCGGCACCCTCCCCGATCGCGCCGCCCACACGCTTGACCGATCCTGAGCGCACGTCGCCAACGGCAAAAACGCCCGGCACACTTGTCTCCAGCGCTGCGGGCTGGCGTCCATCGCGCTCTGAGCTGGCCTGCGAGCCCGTGAGCACAAATCCAGACGGGTCAGTGGTCACGCCGCAATCCCCTAGCCACGCTGCTTCCGGATCAGCGCCTACGAACAAAAACACATTCCTCAACTGCTTCCTCACGTCGCAATTTAACTGGCGATCATGCCACGTAATACCGATCAGACTGTTGCACTCGCCCTTTTGCAGTTGCACGATCTCTGAGAATGGATGAACCTCAATATTTCGCGAAGCTGCGATCCGATCTATCAAATAACGGGACATGCTTGCAGCGAGCCCCGCCCCGCGCACCAATACATGGACTTTTGACGCGTGCTGAGACAGAAATACGGCTGCTTGGCCAGCCGAGTTTCCTCCTCCCACAAGCGCGACTTCTGCTTGTTCGCACATTCGTGCCTCGATCGCGGAAGCCCAATACCAGACGCCGCGTCCTTCGTAGTCAGACAGCGACGGCACGGCTGGCCGCCTATATCGCGCACCGCTTGCGACCACCACGGAACGCGCGCGCAGACAACGGCCGTCAGCAAGCTGCAACCGCAGTTCCTTGTCGGGACCCGCCCTTGTGCAGTCGAGCGACCGCACCTCCGCTGGGATCAGGATCTCCGCGCCAAATTTCTCCGCCTGTACGAAAGCCCGTCCGGTGAGTGCAGCGCCGGATATGCCTGTGGGGAACCCTAAGTAGTTCTCGATTCTGGCACTTGCACCAGCCTGGCCCCCATACGCGCGTCGGTCAAGAACCACCACGTGTAGACCTTCTGAAGCCGCATATACGGCAGCCGCAAGTCCGGCTGGACCCGCCCCTACAATGGCCACATCAAAGACCTCATTCCGCTCAGCCGTGTCTACCATGCCCATACAACGTGCAAGGGCAGCTTCGCTAGGATTTACGAGCACTGAGCCATCGGGACAGACGGCGACCGGCTCTTCGGGCCCTGCACCGTACTCTTCGATCAGATCCGCAGCGCTGGCGTCGTCGCGCGCATCCAATACTCGGTAGGGCTCGCCGTTGCTACGAAGAAAACTCTCGAGGCGCACCAGTTCCGCCGAACCGGGCCTTCCAATTAGGACGGGACCACTGGAAGCCCACTCGATTAGCGAGACGCGTCGCAAGATCAATGCACGGATCAAGCGCTCGCCAAGATCGGCCTCAGCCACAATCAGCGCTCGTAGTTGCCGGGGATGAATAAGTAACGCGACCACTTGACCTACAGCCACGGCATCCACCAGCGACGGCTTGCCAGACATCGATCCAAGTTCGGCCGCGAAATCACCGCGTCCAAACTGGACGATGGGCTGAGTATTGCCCAACCCGTCTCGCTGAATAATGGCGACAGTGCCATTAAGAATCAAAAACATCCCTGGGCTACGCACGCCGGTCGTCTGCAGGTGCGCGCCAGATTCGTAGGTCTGCTGCGAGCCAAAGCGCAACATGCGCTCAATCTCGGCTTCCGTGATCTGTGGATACATCTGATGGCGCCGCGACGTCATTGTGCTGGGGACATCGCTTATCATCTTCCGCTCCAGTGAGGCTTAGTGTTTACGCCTGGGATCGCTCCTCTCCCGCTGACTTAGCGCCATAGGCGCCCCGCGCGTACACTCAAGCCATCAGCTTCTCCTTGACGATCGGCAGATCGCGGATACGCTTGCCAGTGGCGTGGTAGACCGCGTTTGCCACCGCTGCGGCAAAGCCCGTGATGCCGATTTCGCCGATGCCACGCGCGCCGAACTCATTGAACTCGAGATCGGGATAATCGAGCAGCAACACATCGATCTGCGGCTGGTCGGCATGCACTGGAACCGCGTACTCGGCGTAGTTGTTGTTGCCGGGCATGCCGTTGCGCTCGTCATACTCGGTAGCCTCGAATAGCGCCATGCCGATACCCATCACGATCGCACCTTCGACTTGGTTGCGCGCCGTTGCCGGGTTGATGACACGGCCCACGTCTATGGCACTGACCACCCTTGACACCCATAGCCGCGAGATGCCAGGGTCCCAACGCACTTCCACAAAATGCGCACCGAATGACATGAACGAGAGCTTGTCGAGATTCGGTGCGCCGCCCGTGCGGCCAAAGCCTTCCGCGGCAGCAAAGCGTTGCTTGTTCAAGATCGCCGCGTACTCGACACGACGCTTCCCATCCGTTAGCTGGCCGTTTTCCAGTCGAAGTGTCTCAGGTCTGGCGCCTGCGAATTCGCCTCCTTCGGCGGTGGCGAACGTGCGCAGTTCGCCAATGGCATGGCGGGTGGCCTCGGCCACGGCGGGCAGCACGCTGGCCGTGGCCCAGGAGCCGCCTGCCACTGGCGCCGACGGGAACGACGAATCCCCAAGCCGGACTTCGATTTTCTCGAACGGCAAGCCAGTCAGCTCGCTGACCGTCTGTGCGACGATGGTGTACATGCCTGTCCCAATATCCTGGATTGCGCAGATAACCGATGCCGTGCCATCGGCGCGCAAGAGCACGCGGGCCTCGGAAGGCGTGCGCCACGCGTCCCAGTTGCACACAGCCATACCGTAGCCGATGACCTCCGTGCCGTCGGTCATCGAACCAGGGCGTGGATTACGCTTATCCCAACCGAACTTGCGTGCTCCCGATTCGATGGCTTCGCGCAGGTGGTTGCTGGACCACGGCAGGTTCGTACTTTCGTCTCGCGTGGAGATATTGTCGAGCCTGAACTGCAGCGGGTCCTTTTGGCACGCAAGGGCCAATTCGTCGATTGCGGACTCCAGCGCGAACAACCCGGGGGCCGCCCCGGGGGCGCGCATCGAGGTCGGGGCGCCCCGGTGAACGTTAGTGGTATGGTGCGTCACACCAACGTTCGGGCACGCATACAGGCTCTGCGTCATGCCGCCGCAGTTTTCCACGTACTGCTCGATGAACGACGTAGTGTTGACTGATTCGTGGCGGATCGAGGTGATCCGGCCATCGGCATTGGCCGACAGGCGTAGCCGCTGCCGCGTTTCGGGCCGCTGACCGGTGGTTGTAAACATGAAAGACCGCGGCACGACAAGCTTCACGGGCCGTCCCGTCATCTTGGCCGCTGCGCTGGCGGCCACCGAATGCGGCCACAGAAAGAGCTTGGAACCGAAGCCGGAGCCGATGAAAGGACAATCGACCGTCACGCGTTCCGGCGTCAGCCCAAAAATCTGCGCGATGGTGTTGCGATGCACAGTAGCCCCTTGGGTGGCTTCGTAGAGGTGCAGGTCTTCGCCTTCCCACCACGCCACCGTGGCGTGCATCTCCATAGGGTTGTGCGTTTCGACGGGGGTCCGGTAGACAGCATCCACGCGCATCGGCGATTGCTCGAATACGGCCTCCGGCGTACCGCGTGCATGGCCACGTCCGGCATCGCGCAGGCCGTTGGCGCGGATACCGTGCTCCAGGTCCGTCACGGCCTTGCCGACGTCGTATGACACCTTGACGCGATATGCGGCCTCGCGCGCATGCTCGAAAGTGTCGGCGATCACCAGCGCCACCATCTGGCCGCCGTAGTGGACGGTATTGTCCTCGAACGGTAGACGGTGCTCGTCAGTGATCGACGCGGTCAGGATCGTGGCACCGGAAATCGGGCTCTTCGGCGTCTTGTACAAGCGCGGGAAGTTGCCGTTGTGGAGCACGTCGACCACACCGGGCACGCGCTTCGCCTCGGCATGATCGATGCCAGTGATGCGTCCGCTGGCTACGGTACTGTACACCCCATAGGCATGTAGCATGCCGGGCATGGAGCGGTCGGCAGTATATAGGGCGGCGCCGGTCACTTTGAGTCGGCCGTCGATGCGGCGCGGCGATGCGCCGATGGCAGTACGGTTCACGCGAGTCTCCCCTGGGGGTCAGCGGGTCATGCCTGCTTTACGCCGTCAGGCGCGACAGGTTTCGAATCACGGCCTGTTGGCCGAGAGGAATTTTGAAAGCGTTCTGGCCATACGACACGGCGCCGGCCATCGCTGCGGCGGCGGCCTCGCGGACCAGCACTTCACTGAGTGACTTCCCCCGCAACACGGCCTCTGCATTGGTCGCGCGCCACGGCTTCGTCGTCACGCCGCCCAGCGCAACGCGGATATCACGGACAGTCTTCCCATCAAGTGCCAGAATCACGGCGCTCGAAGCAAGCGCGAACTGGTATGACGTCCGGTCGCGCAGCTTCAGATAGGCCGACTTGCTTCCCGGCATCGGTGCATCAAGTGTGATGTGCGTGATCATTTCATCGGGCTCCAGGGCGTGCTCCTTCCACGGTGTTTCGCCCGGCAGCAGATGGAAGTCCGCGAAGGGAATGTCACGTTTGCCATTCGGCCCTTGCACATGGACCGTTGCGCCGATGGCCACCATGGCCACGCACATGTCAGACGGGTGGGCAGCAATGCACTGCGGGCTGCCGCCAAGAACCGCATGCACGTTGCGGTTCAGACCGTCGATGGCCGCGCATCCGGAACCCGGAACGCGCTTGTTGCACGGCGACACGCCATCGCGGAAGTAGCCGCAACGTACACGCTGCATGATGTTGCCAGCCGTCGTGGCCTTATTGCGCAACTGCGTACTGGCGCCCGACAGAATCGCTTCCGACAGCAGCGGATAAGCCTTCATGATGTGCGCATGGCGGGCCAGGTCGGTATTGCTGACCATCGCGCCTATCCGAACCCTGCCGTCGGGCAACGGTTCGATCTTGTCGAGATGAAGTTTGTGAATGTCCACCACCTTGGCCGGCCGCATCACATCAAGCTTCATCAGGTCGAGCAGCGTGGTGCCGCCCGCCAGGTAGACGGTGTTGTCCTCTCGACCATGGAGCACGATGGCCTGCTCGACATCGGTGGCGCGCGTGTATTCGAAGTTGCGCATTACCGCCTCCCGACCTTGCCGCGGGCGTCCTGGATGGCAGCCACGATGTTCTTGTACGCGCCGCAACGGCAGATGTTACCGCTCATCGCCTCGCGTACTGCAGCGTCGTCGCTCGGCACACGCTTGTCCTGTAGGATGCCCACCGCGCTCATCATCTGCCCAGCGGTGCAGTAACCGCACTGATATGCGTCGTGGCTCCAGAACGCCTCCTGCACTGGGTGTAGTGCACCGTCGCGTGATAGACCCTCGACCGTGGTGATTTCGTCGCCATCATGCATGACCGTGACCGACAGGCATGAGTTGACCGTGACACCGTTGACGATCAGCGTGCATGCGCCGCACTGGCCATGATCGCACCCCTTCTTGGTGCCAGTGAGATGCAACTTGTCGCGCAGCGTATCGAGCAGGATCGCGTTGGCCGGCACTGTCACGCGATGCATGATGCCGTTGACCTTAAGCGTGACCGGATAGGTTGCGGCTTCCTGTGCGGCGCCCGAGGCGGTGGAGTTGGCCTGTTGCGTTGCTTGAGCCGTCGCGTTAGATGTCAGCGCCACGCTGGCGACCCCGGCGCCGGATGTACCGACGCATTGTAGGAAGCGTCGCCTTGAAAGCTTGGGGTCGAGACAAGCTGGCGCTGGGCCCGATCTCCCAGTTGGCCCGGTGGTGGGGTCTTCCATTGTTTCTCCTTGGCTGGACGCATGCCATGGGCAGCCGCCAACATTGCATGACTGTCATGTACGCGGGCGCAACAGCGGGACGTGCGCTATCACTTTATGCGCGCGTGCAGTTTTTTCAAGGACACTTTGAGGCGCACTGCCATGATGCAAATGTCTTCGCATTTGTCTTATGGCAGGCCTTCGAACTGTCACCGTGCGATGCTTGGCGGAAGTTGCGTCACTGGCTTCTCGATTGAGTAATTCTCAAGCACGTGCCAGAATCCGTGCCATGGATCGCCTTCCTCCACTCAATGCCATCCGCGCCTTCGAAGTCGCGGCACGTCGCCTGAGCATCACGATTGCCGCCAAAGAGTTGCACGTAACGCCGGGCGCTATCAGCCGCCAAATCCGAACGCTTGAAGATGCGCTCGGGTTGCCGCTGTTCGTGCGGGGCCACCGCGAGATATCGCTCACGCGAGCGGGAGAGGAATACTTCCGCGCCGTCACCAGTTCGATGGACATCCTGCGCGAAGCGACGGGCCGCCTTAAACGTCGCACACGCCGCACGCAACTGAAGGTTCGGGCGTACACCACTTTTGCCATGCGCTGGCTTATTCCACGTCTGTCGAGCTTTCATGCGGCGAACAAGGGCATCGAGGTTTTGCTCACTGCCTCGCTCGATCCGGTCGACTTCAGGCGCGAGGACATCGACGGGGCAATCCGCCTGGGCGATGGGAAATGGAATGGCGCGAATGCCTATCGGCTGGTCGCAAATATCCTGGTGCCGGTGTGCAGCCCGGCCTTAGCGAGGAAGGTTCGCAGTCCCGGGGACCTGCAACGGCAGGTGCTGCTGCACTCGATTGCGCGGCCCGACGACTGGGCGTGCTGGCTGGCCGCGGCCAAGGTTGATGCGCAAGTGGATGCGCGCAGTGGCATGACCTACCAGAGTTCGGCCATGGCCTATGCCGCCGCGCTGGAAGGCCAAGGCTTCGCCATCGCCCAACGCTTCCTGGTGGAGGACGACCTGGCGTCGGGCAAGCTTGTGGCACCGTTCCGCAAGGTCGTGGACATGGGTGAGTTCACCTATTACCTCGTAACACCTGCCGATCGCACTGAGAGCTCCAGCATGGCTACGTTCCGCAAGTGGCTGCTCGCGCAGTTCAAGGGGGCTGCGGCAACGTAGGCGAAGGAACACCCTTCGGGTCGCTACTGCGTTGCGGCGCAGTGGATTGCCCCGCTCGCGGCCAATGCGGCAATCTGACCTTCGTCATAGCCGACGGACCGCAGCACCGAGGCCGTGTGCTCTCCGCATGCCGGCGCCGGCCGCACCGGCCCGGCGTTGATATCCCGGCTGCATACCGGAAAGCCTGGCATGCGGATGGCTCCCAATGCGGGATGCAAGGCTGTTGCGATCATGCCGTTGGCCGCCACCTGCGGATGGTCGGCCACATCGGCATAGGTGGCCACTCTCGCGCAGAGTATGTCCGCGTCGCGCAGCACCGACAGCCACTGCGCGGTGGTCCGCGTGACGAAGACGTGCGTCAGCGCGTCAACCATGGCATCGCGATTGGCCACGCGCAGCGGCGACGTCGTGAAGCGGGGATCGTCGATCAGCGCGGGCAGGCCCAGCGTCTGGCATAGCCGGCGCCAGCGGTCCGGCATGTATGCAGCCACCATGATCCAGCCGTCGGCGGTGCGGAATGCCTGGTTCGGCGCCGAATAGGGCGCCGCGCTGCCCGAGCGCACGGGTAGTTGGCCATCGGATAGGTATCCGGTCAGCGCCGACTGCTGCAGTGCCAGCGCGGCGTTGAGCAGGTTCACGTCGAGATGACCGCCCCGGCCATCGCGCTGCCGCTGTGCCAGCCTGGCAAGGATGCCCATGACCGCCACGTATCCAGTCATCACATCCACCACAGGCGACTGCACCTTGCAGGGCTCGCCATCGGCCGTGCCGATCAGGCTCATCAGGCCGGAATCGGCTTGCAGAATGCCATCGACACCCGCGCGGTCGGCATAGGGGCCGCTCTGCCCGTAGGCCGAGATCGAGCAGTAGATCAGTGCCGGACGGTCGGCCAGCAACTGCGCATGGCCAAGCCCTAGCCGGTCCATCACACCCGGCCGCATGCTTTCCACCACGATATCGGCGCCGGCAATCAGCCGGCGTGCTACTGCCACACCCTCCGGCGCTTTCAAGTCCAGCGCGATGCCGTCCTTGTTGCGGTTGAAAGCGTGGAACAGCGCGCTGTCGCCGCCGATCCAGCCCGGCCCCAGACCGCGCCCCAGCTCGCCGCCCGGCGGCTCCACCTTGATCACACGCGCTCCCATGTCGGCCAGCAGCATGGTCGAGATCGGCCCGGCGGCGATCTGCGTGAAGTCGATGACGGTCAGGCCGTCCAGTGCGTGGTTCAGCATGATGGGTTCTCCTGCGCGCGCTGAAACGTGCCCTGCGCGGTGGCGATGCACTCGCCTGTATCGCTGACCAGTTCGGCCGACGAGAAGTAGATGCGGCGCCCCGCGCGCGTGAGCGTGGCCGTGGCCCGCACGCGGCCGGCGCTGACTTTGCCCAGGTAGCAGATCGACAGCATCAGCGTCACCGCGTTGCCGAGCGTGCCGTCGTCCTGCTGCAGGCCGGCATAGCCGCACGCGGCGTCCAGCAGCGTCGCGCTGACCCCGCCTTGAAGCGTGCGCTGCCGGTTCAGGTGGCGCGGCTCGACATCTAGCTCGACGGTGCAGGTGCCGAAGCCGACATGAGTTAGCCGGACGCCCAGCGACTCAAGCAGCGGGTTGTCGAGAGACGTCGTCACATCGCCACCTTGATGTTGTTCTCCGTGATGACGCGCTGCCAGCGCGCCAGCTCCCGTCCGATATAGGCCTTCAGTTCATCGGGCGTGGACCCCTTGACCTCAAAACCCTGCTTTGTGAACTGGTCCGCCAAGTCGGGCGATTTCAGTGCGGCAAGCAGCGCGGCGTTGAGCTTATCGACCACCGCTCGCGGCGTCTTGGCCGGCGCCAGCAGGCTGTACCAGAGTTCGACGTCATAGGACTTGAGCCCGACCTCGGCGAACGACGGCAGGTCCGGCATCAGCGTGGTGCGACGCTGGCCTGCGATGCCGAGCGCGCGCAGCTTGCCTGCTCGCACGTACTGGATGGCCGACGCGAACGTGGCGAAAGACACCTGAACCTGGTTGCCCATCAGGTCGGAAATCGACGGACCCGTGCCGCGATAGGGCACGTGGAGCAGTTCGGTCTTGTTGAGCTTGGCGAACACTTCCCCGGCCAGGTGCTGCGGCGTGCCTGGGCCGGGACTGCTGTAGCTGACCTTGCCGGGATTGGCCCGCGTGTAGTCGACGAATTCCTTCAGAGTCATGTACGGCTGCTCGGTATTCGACACCAGCATCAGCGGCACCGAGCCGATACGGCCCACCGGCTCGAAGTCGCGCTCGATGTTGAACGGCACCTTCATGCCCAGGTAGGGATTCATGGTGATCTGGCTGGAAGCGATCACCAGCGTGTAGCCATCTGGCGCGGCGTGGGCGACGTAGTCGGCCCCGAGGTTGCCTCCTGCGCCGGGCTTGTTCTCGATCACGATGGGCTGGCCAAGCTGCGCACTCATCTTCGGCGCGATCAACCGTGCCAGGATGTCGTTGCCGCCGCCGGGCGCGAACGGGACGACCAACGTGATCGGTTTCGACGGAAAGAGCGCCTGCGCGGCGGCAGGCACTGCGGCAACGGCCGCGCACGCGGCGATGGCAGTGCAGGCCACAGTGTGAGCCAGGCGGGGAAGGTTGGTCATGGTTGTCTCCTGATTATCGGTATGTGGTGTAGGGTGACCTATTGGCCCGTGAACCGTGGCGGCCGCTTCTCGCCGAATGCCGCGCGGCCCTCGAAGCGGTCGGCCGTGTCGCGCAGCACGCCCCAATAGAGCTCGGTCATGGCCTGGGCATCGGGCTCGCTCAGGTGGGCAGTCTGACGCGACAGCTTCTTGACGGCCTGTACGGCCAAAGGCGCATTGCTGCCGATCTTGTGCGCCAGCCCAAGCGCCCGATCCCGCAGGGCGGACGGCGCTACCGCTTCGGAAACCAGGCCGATGCGCGCGGCTTCGGCCGCGTCGATGCGCTCGCCCGTGAGCACCATCTGCATGGCCAGCGCGGACGGCACGGCCTTGAGCAGCCTGTGCAGACCGGACACCGCGGGAATCGATCCGACCCGCACTTCGGGCAATCCGAAACTGGCCTCGGTCGACGCCACGCGCATGTCGCACTGCAGCGCGATCTCCAACCCGGCGCCCAGGCAATGACCGTTGATGGCCGCGATCAGCGGCTTGTGGCATTGCAGGTCGGTCAAGTCCATCAGGCGGATATACAGTCCCAGGTTGGCGGCGGCGTCGGGCGCGCGGAACAGGGCTTCGGCATAGCTGGCCGGAGACGTCCGAGTGCCCTTCAGGTCGGCGCCGGCGCAGAACGCGCGGGAGCCGCTGCCCGTCAGCACGCCCACGCGGACGTCGGGCCGGTCGCGAACTTCCACCAGGTGCGCCCGCAGGTCGCGCAGCGCCTCGACGTCGAGGGCGTTGAGCGCCTCGGGCCGGTCGATCGTGATCAACGCCACGCCTGCATCGATTTCGAAATGCACAGTCATGGCGGGCCTCACACGCTGGGCGACGACAGGCTGCGCCCGCCGCATACATAGAGCGTCTGTCCGGTCACGTACGAGGCTTCCGGGCTGACGAAGAAGCTGACCGCGCTGGCGATGTCGTCGGCGGTGCCAATGCGCTGCGCGGGCACGGATTTCTGCAGCCGCGCCTGCAGCTCGGGCGCGAAATTGCGGAACAGCGGCGTATCGACGATCCCCGGCGCCACGGCGTTCACCGTGATTCCCTGGGCCGCGAACTCGATCGCCAGCGAACGGGTCAGGCTGACCACACCACCCTTGGCCGCCGAATAGTTCGCCTGTCCGAAGCCGCCCAGCCACGCCCGCGACGAGATATTAACGATGCGGCCATGGCGCCGTTCCACCATGCCCGGCAGGGCCGCCCGGCAGCACAGGAACTGCGAGCGCAGGTTGGTATCGACGACCAAGTCCCAATCTTCGTCGCCCATCTTCAGGAAGCGCATGTCGCGCACCACGCCGGCGTTGTTCACCAGGCAGTCGACCCGGCCCATGGTGGCGGCCACGTGATCGAAAGCCGCGTTGACGGCCGTGGAATCGGTCAGATCGACGGTCACGCCCATGGCGCGGTGGTCGGCCTGGATCAGGCCAGCCACGGCCTCGGACAGCGCCGTGGCGTCGCGGTCGAGCAGCGCCACGGCCATGCCTTGCCGTGCCAACCGCGTTGCGATGCCAAGGCCGATGCCGCGCGCGGCGCCAGTGATGACGGCCACCTGCCGTTCGTCGAGGGAAGGGGCGCTCATCTCAGACTCCGAGGATATGGACCGATGACGCGGCGTGATCCACCCCGGCGATGCCGCCGCCCGTGCATTGGGTCAGGCCGATGCGGGCGCCGGGCACTTGGCGGGCGCCGGCACGGTCCTGCAGGTGCCACATGATTTCGACCATCTGAGCGATGCCGGTGGCCCCGAGCGGATGCCCCTTGGCCAGCAGGCCCCCGCTGGGATTGACCGGCACACGGCCACCAAGCCGCGTGGCGCCCGAGCGCAGCAGCGGCACGGCGTCGCCGTACGCGGCAAGGCCCAGCGCCTCGTAGTAGAGCAGTTCGGCAATCGTGAAAGCATCATGCAGTTCCACCACGTTGACGTCCTGCGGGCCAAGTCCGGCCTGCTCGTACGCTTGGCGCGCCGCGCGGGCCGTAATCTCGGCGTCGAGAATGTCGTCGTCGGCCTGCTCGCAGATGCCCGAGACCACGACCGAGGACAGCACGTGGACCGGCTTCGGCTGCGTGGGACGGCGCGACGTCATGACCACGGCGGCGGCGCCATCGACCTGCGACGGGCAGCACTGCAGCAGGGTCAGCGGGTCGGCGATCATGCGCGAGGCCAGCACTTCTTCCACCGACGTCTCGGTGCGCTGCTGTGCGTACTCGTTGAGCGACCCGTTGTGGCGATTCTTGACCGCCACCGCCGCCAGATCCTCGGGCCTGGCATCGCGCTCGTGCAGGAAGCGGGTGCCGCGCATGGCATAGACGGCCGGCAGCACCATGCCGGCCGCGGCGTAGAGGTCGGTCTTGAGATCGTTGCGCTGCATCGGGATGGTGCCACCGCCCAGCGCGGTGAGCTGCTCGATGCCGAACACGAGCACGGTCGAATACTGCCCGGCCAACAGCGCATGGCGTGCCAGATGGACGCCGGTGGCGCCGCTGGCGCAGGCGTTCTCGACGTTGTAGACCGGGATGCCGCGCAGCCCCAAGTCGCGCACGATCAGTTGCCCCAGTATCATTCCGCCCAGTACGTTGGCGCAGTAGACCGCCTCGATGTCGTCCAGCGCCACGCCGGCATCGTCCACGGCCTTGAGGATGGCCTGCTGGGCCAATTCCGGCGCCATTACGCCCGTGTGCCGGCCAAAGGGCGTCATCGCGCCGCCGGAGATGTAGGTTTGTTGCATGATCGTGTTGCCTCAGTCCTGGAGCGCGTGGAAGACGTAGCCAAAGGTGTTGTCGGGCCGCGCCACATAGCGGTCACCGATGGCCGGGCGATCCTTGCCTTCGAGCCGGCCGAACAGCCGCACTGGGCCATCAAAATCGACATAGCCCAGCGCATAGGGCGCCTGGCCAGTCTTCGGTGCCGGATGGATGACCGTGAAGCTGTAGACGGTGCCCGCGCCTTGCACCGGGACGGTGGCGTGGCGCGATGCCAGTGGCGAGTGTTCGGGCAGCGCCGGGAACAGCCACTCGCCGGTGTTGTGGTGACGCGATGCCAGCAGCGTCGGCGGCGTTTCAGCGCTCCACAGGCTGGATGGATCGATGGGCACGAAAGTCTCCTTTGTCGGTATTGGTCAATGGCATGCACGGTGCTCGTGCGTTGACTCGATATTGGTCGCCAGACAGCAAGCCGACAAACGAGTTTTTCGGAGTCTTCGATTGCGATTTTCTCAAAGCAGGGCGAGAACCCTGTCGATGAAATACGTGTATGGCAGTGTCCGCTCCACGGAGCGATCCGGGGAGGCGCCAGAATGGGGTTGAGTCAGCGGCAAAAGGGGAACGGCAGCAGGCAGAACGTTATGAACATCGGAAAGTCCACCGCCACGCCCCGATGCCGCAGGATTCCGCACCGCATCAAGAAGCGCATTTTTGCTGGCCCCCTCGAATTTGAGGGAGAGAACGGACTTTGCTAGGCATCAGAGACGTCCGCGCCACTTTAGCGATGCGGCGGCCTCCCAATCTTCAGCGCGTCGCGCTCGACAAGTTCCACACGCCAAATCGGGGCAGATCTAAGCTCTTTGGAAACGCCAGTGAACCCGGTGGGCGCTTTGACACCCCATGTCCCGTCGGTGACACCTATACGGTCAGGTCACTCCGCGGAACAACTCCTTCACCCTATCCTGGTTTGACTTGACGCGACGTATCAAGCGGCCGCTTCTAGCGAGAGCGACGGACCGCAATGGGTCGGTCAGAGCCGGCGGGCCATGACTGCCGTCATCCGGCAGGAAGAGTTCGGCCGGAAGCTGTCACCAAGCAGCAGTTGCGGCTATGACGGCTTCGGACCAAGATGCCGTCGGTCGCAGCAGTCTTCCTCGAGTTCGCCATGACCTTCTGTTGCTACTAGCCACACACCACTCGATGCAGGAAACGGTCCAGATCGGCGGGATCACCCTGCGGCTGCTTGTATTGCGGATCGTGGTCCGCCTCTGCCAGCATGGCCTCTATAAAAGCATGAATGGCAGGGCGCCGTGGTCCATACTCTGCCTCCCCCGCGCGCATTTTTATTGCCAGCAGTTCGTCGATCTCGGAAAGCAAGGCATGATCGTCGACGGTTCCGGCCACAAGTTCCGCGAAGCGCATCGGCGGCATGCCCTTGCCGGCATCTATCCAGCGCACCGCTAGTAGAGGGCGCAGCACATACAGGTATTTTTTGTAGCGCACCGTTTCATCCTGCAGGTATCCGCGGAAATTCTTCTTCGCCATCGACAAATAGTGATGCCGACCCTTGATTGGATAGAAGAATGACGGGGCGAGTCCACGCAGGTCGCTCATGATATGAGCATCCTGTCGATAAACAACAGGCGAGTTCAGCCACTCCAACAGTGTAGGGTTCGACCGATGTAGCAACTGCAAGGCCTTACGCAGTTCCCAGCCGCTGACATCGAGTTCGTCGTCGATGGGTTTCTCGATAACATCGCGCTGAGGCTCTACTCGAAGATACCAGTCCAACGGATGCACATACAGGAAGCGCACATCGTAGTCGCTGTCTGGTGATGCGAAGCCCCAGCCGCGACTACCTGATTCGCATGCGTAGAGGACCTGCACGCCGTGGGCACGCTCGATCGCATCGATCTCCGCGATGATTCGCTCACGGACTGTCGGGTCGATTGGATGTTCACTGCGCACCATGGGCGTGGTCTTGGTCGTTGGCATCATGTGCGGGTTGGAGTTATGGTTGCGGGCGTACGCCGAGTGGTTGTTGGCCCAAGCCGGTCTCTCTTTTAGCACTAACGGCGCAGGTTAGCCAATCTTGACACGCCGAAACGGTGGATGGTCGCAACCCGTGAAGGCCGTGTGGGCTCCGGAAGCTGCCATAAGAACTCGGGTGAGTGGTTGACTGCGTTGCGTCGCGAGCTGCCGAGCGAGCCTGGCCGGCCCTATGATCGTGAGTGCGGGCCGGATTCGTCCAGTTTGGTCACTCATCAGGCCAACATGGCTGTCCCTGGTTGGGCTACATCAGACGGCGAACCGTTCGTCGAAACGCTCCTTGGACGATGCCTCTTACCGAGGAATCAATTGCGACTGTCCGGGAGTTTTAGAAGAAAGCGTCCTTAGCCCCTCTGATCCGTACATCTGCAGCGCGGTGCCATAGCCGAAGTAGACGCCGCAGACATATTGCTTCTTAGACGGGTCAACCCTCTTCAGCTTTGAGCCGAGTTCGATGTCACGCACGCTTCCGAGACTTGCTTCGACTTGGCCTGACTCAACAAGCTGCTGGACCTCGGCGACGTACTGGTCAGGCACAATTGTCCGCAATGCACCGACAGCCGCATCGTAGCGTTCCCCTTTACCCTGATCCTGCGTACAAGCTCCATTTGATGCGAGTTCCTTCAAGTACGAGCCGGCCAGGTAGTTGGTGACGTGAGCGGTCAGACGCGCTTTCTCGTCGGAATGGGAGCTTTGAGCATTGGCTGTAAGAGATAGGGCGATGACGGTGGCCGCTACTGTCCTTAAGATACTCGCTCCTCTTGCCATTCCTATGCCCATGCCCATCGCAGCCATAATGTTATCCAGAGTTGTCGATACCGAGCAGTTGACGGCTCTTTGCTCCGAAAATTGAGCAATACACGGGTTACGGTAAAAGCTGGCGACTGATGAACGGTGCCTACCAGCGACTGGTCCCTGGACACAAACAGCCGGTTGTACGAATGGACCGCGATGGCCGCTTAGGGTCGATTATCGCCCCCCTGTTTCATGGCGCGTTCTGACCTCGAATCAGCCCGTTTAAACGCGCTCGATCCGCGATGCAAAGGACGGATACTGCCGAACAGCATCTTCTAGGCAATTGGCCATTGTCTTCGCGTCGCTCGGAAAGCGCCGTTCAAATTCCATCCAACTCTTCAATCGAAGTACAAGGGGCATTTCGACAAGGGCAGTGATTGCATCCCAGAATGCGTCCCAGTTCTTTCCGTACCAATCTGGAAACTGCAACTGCACCATCAATCTCGCGTGCAACTGCGCCACGGATTCAATGTCACCTAGTTCAATCTCTACAAGTTCGTGACGTGCCATGTTCTGCCCAAGGTTAGGATCTGAAGTGTACGCCGGGAGTTCAGACCCGTTACGCTTCCCTTCCAGGTGAGTGGCCTTTGTCGAGAGTCCTCAAGGTCCGCTTAGGGTTGCGGAAGTCGCCTGTGGCACCGGCGAGCCCCGTCCCATGTTGCCAGAGGGCCGAGACCGGCCAGGAGCGGACGGTCGGCATACCTGGCGATTTGAATATGGGATCGCACCGAATTGGCCATGGGTACGCATCATTTCCATTGGTACGATGCAGCCCGCACGAACTGCCTACGGGTGTCCTCAGGCAACCACGAGAACTGTATCTTGAGTCCACAGTCGACTGCATCGCAGGCCTTCGATATGTCCGCCTGCTGCCAGTGGTCGGCACGGCATGCCTCGGCCCAGATTTGCGAGAGCGTGTCTGGGTCCTCGGAATCACGAGATAACTGACTCAAAACAGTCGAATAGAACGTCCATGGATTTTCCCAATCCTGGAACGCGTTTACAACTTCAGTAAGGTCGGATCTGGGCATGATGCGAAAGCTCGAACAATGAGGGGTTACGATATTACGTCGGACGTCTGCTTTCGAGATATCCGTCCGCTTCGGGTCGCGATCCGCCGATGGAGCTGGGCCTGGCCTGTGAATGAGGTCGACGACCTAGTCTGGCCAATAGCGGACCGTTACAGTCTTCTCGAATCTAAGCACTCCGCGTCGCCGGGAACTCGTTCGTTGTCGCACAGAGGACAGTCCCACGGTCCAAGTAGCATTGCCCCTGAGAGGGGGTAGTCTAGACTAGGTTTCACCAGTGCTGATTAGGGAGCGCAAATGCCTCGTTACGATTTCGCCGTTTCGCTCAGACTTTTCCACCCCACTATTGATCCTGAGGAAATCACGCAGGTCTTGTCGCTTACGCCTGCGCGGATGTGTCAAGCCGGCACGCCGCGCCAGACGCGGAAAGGAAAACCACTGGAGGGGGTGTATCGTGAGACGTTCTGGTACACGAAGCTAGTTCCCGAGGGCGAGCGATCATCAACTGACGAGCTGCTCGAAGAGTTTCTCTCCGATCTTGCTGAGAAATTGCAGCCCTATTCAGATTTCTTCGCTCGTGTTCGAGCTGAGGGAGGGCGCGTTGAGCTATTTATCGGCACGTTCGGGGATAGAAACTACGGCTTTGAGTTCCCGCCCCAGTTGCTCGGAGCGCTTGGTACGCTTGGCATCTCACTCACCTTTGATGTGTACCCCGGTGCTTAACCAAGCAACTCCTAACCTCGTGGCATACCGCTTGTCCGGCGTGATGAGCGTGCCGGTATCCCCTGGTTTGCGCCCCCGGTCGTAGGTTTACCTCAAACGTTGAACGGCCGCTTTCGGCGACGCGGAGTGTCCGAGATGGGTCGCGAGTTGCCATGAAGCCAGGCTGGCCCGTCGGTGCCGGGCGACGGCCGAGGCCGGCCAGAAACGGACGTCGACAACGAGCCACCGCAAACGGCCACTTGCCCTCTTTGGGGGGTAGCGTTGGCGTGGCCGATTTGGCACCCCTCGATCACGCGGATCCTTCTGGATGCACCAACTCGCGGAAAATTTGCGCTACGCGATCCGGCGAAATGCCACTGCCTTGCTCCAATGCGAGCGGGTGGTCGGTGCGCTCAAGTTCGACATATGGGCGAATGCCGTTGTCGCGCAAATGCACCATTGTCTTCAGATTGAGGGTGTCAGGATAGCCATGTAGCCGGGTGTTCAGCCACCCGAAGAAAGGGCCAACATGCGATCGCTGTGCAGCGCCGAAAGTCCTTGCCCATTCACGATAGCTAGACTCGCTCAGCGAGAGCCATACGCCCCAAGAAAACGGCTCTTCGTAGCCATGCACCGGTATTTCGAGGCACGCCCGAACAAAGAACTGACGCTCGTCGATGACACAGTCGTCGCTCCCCAGCGAACAACGGCGCTCCAAATCCTCCGGCGGTATCTGGTAGTAGCTGAACGGTGCCTCGGCACCGAAACTCGGCATCCCATAGTGAAGTTCGTTGCAGGTAGCGCACAGGAAAGAGAATGTCATCGCGTCGCCGGGGGAGCTCTGGAAATACGTGCACTGTCGCACGGAACCGTGCAATTCACCACCGTAGCGTCGAGGGGCACTCCGACGCGCGTATTGTTCCGGGCGAAGGAGAATGTTAGGCGCCTGAGATCGGCCAGGAAGCGACATAGGGTGATCCGACCCGGCTGACCGCTACCGACGTTGTCGCCCGCTCACCGAATCGCCCGCGAATTGGCGCGTGCTTTAGTATTTGCAAATAGACCCAACCGGCGACTTTCATATGCAAGCTAGCGTCATCCGTGATCACTCGATCGTCCAAGCTAGGCGACTAGGCTACTCTCGTACGCCGCCGCTTCCCCTGATCGACTGCGACTTTTTGCAGCCCCGGCCTCAGCAAGAGATAGAAAAGAGAGCCCTCGCGCTGAGCGTAGTCGTTGCTATCTCTTACGGACTTGATCGTGCATCCGGCCGGGCTTGGCTGGAAAGAGAAGGACTGTACGGTGCGCTGTCGGCCGCCGAAGGGTCCTTTGTCGAGGATGCTCCATCTGCGGGCGGTTCGCCCATTCCAGCGCAAGTTGAAGCGCTGGGGATATTTGCTTGGGCGCTAGGACATGCGCCGACGCTTCTATTCGACCAAGCGCTTCCGTCCAACTTGGTAAAGATTTATCCCGACCTCCGCAACGGGGAGTCGTCTCAGCGGTTCATCACTGGCTGTAGCTTACAGTCTCGGAACGAATTAATCTCGATGCTTGACCTCGCGTATTGCCTCCATTGGTGCATCGTAGACGCCCCCGCAAGATCGTCGAAAGTTCATTTGCACGTGGTCGCTGAACGCCGCCGGGCTCTTGAGTGGATGCTCTCGAAGGACGATTGGGAGGCTATCTCTCTGGACACGTGAAAAAGGGCCCATACGACATCGAGAGTCCGAAGTTGGACTCTGTGTCGTCGCTCAACTTGGCGAATCGATGGATCAGCTAAGGCTTGCGGAAGTCGCCTCTGGCACTGGCGAACCATGCCCCAGGTAGCCAGAGGGCCGAGACCGGCCATGAACCGCCGTTGCTCGCAAATTCCGGACTGGCGGCAATCCTGCGTATTGCTGTCAGCCGGCAAGCGTCTGGCGTACTGCCGTTCCCGCCCAGCTACATCGTTTCTCGACACCCGATCTCTCGTCCCAACAGCAGGCTCCCTTCAGTTGCCACCGGCAGCGTGCCGACAAAATCGGCGATTCGCTACGAGGACGAACGAATTGGTCTAGCTCCGATCGTTCTCTAGTGTTCACTCTCGCTTGACCATCTAATACAGGTTAAGCTAGCAATACATGCACGCCGACGATGCCCAAGAAAATATTCCCCTCAGATACTGCCAATGGAAAGCGGTTCTACTGTCCAACTCAAGGTCTACCGTGAAAGAAGCCAATAGCCAAGAATCTGCAGCACGAATGATTTTTCGAGAGATTTTCAAGAACTATAATCAACCTCTATATTTATACTTAAAGCAGTTCCCGCATCTCATTAAAACTGTTAGTGGATTCCTTGTGGCGCCAGATAAAATCATAATTTATTTAGGCAGAACGCATGTGGGAATTGAGTACCTTGGGTCCGAGGTTGCAAAAGAAATCCCCAAATCAATCGAGATGAATATCGAATATTTCGATTACTCGATGACCGATGACAATCTATTAGAGAAAATCATCGGATTTTCATATGACTCTAGCTCACGCATTAAATTTCCGTTGGCAGGTATAAATGAGGACTTGCTCCTTCCGACCAATCGAGGATGGGATGAGCTTGATGCGCTTGGGTGGAACCTGCAAGCCCAAAATAGCATGATGGGCATGAATATTTCGTGTCCAATACCCGTCGAGCATGAATTTTCGCGAATAGTCAACGGCAGGTTTTTTGATGCGGATGAGGCAGGGCTTAAAAGTAGGCACATAAAATGGCTGGATCTTATTCCAATCCGGTTCGACGATAGCCCCAGCGATGTCGATGTATTTTCATTCGATTTCAGGCCATTGCAGAAATTTGTCGAGCATGATGCTCAATATGCCTACCCGTTGCCAGACGATTATAAATATACGCAGCTTCCCAAGATAAACAGATTCATCGAGGTCTGGGGAAACAAAAATAGCAGAGAGACGGACATTACTGCTCACCTGGCGAAACCTGAGAACGAATTCATTCTCACCATGAGGTTCGGGGCGCTTGCAGCGAAGGCCGAGCTCCTGTGCGAATGGCAAAGTGAAGAGAGAAAAGCAATAAAGCCGGATTTCTTTATTGTTAATTCAAACGGATATGCAGATATCCTGGAGTTTAAGCTACCAAACATTGACAAGAATGCAGTTGTCGGAACGGAAAATCGTGAAGCGTTCGGGGCATGGTTGACTTCATACATAGCGCAGACGCGCGCTTATTCAACCTATTTCGACGATCCAAACAATCGACGCTGGTTCGAGGAAAAATATGGCTTTAAGGTGCACAAGCCTCGTCGATGGCTGGTGGTGGGGCGTCGAGCTGATTTCCGCTCGGAAGTTTGGCGTGAAATCATAGCTGATTTTCGGGATTTGGACATATTAAGCTTCGATGACTTAATAGACGGAGTAGTTGTGCAATTCTATAAATGACTTGCAATGTTCGGAGTCGTCTGTCAAATCCTTCGCAAGCGAGCGCGAGTGAGACCGTCGCCTAATAGTGGAGTTGTGGATATTGCGCACTGCAAAGGGGGATCTGATTCCTCCGGTGTTGTGATCGCTTTGGCAAGTGCGGATGGAAGCGTGCGGGCGAAAAAGCGGGATGGGCAGAAGAATCACGTGCCGGAATCGGCTGGCATTCCGATCAAGTGGTACGTATCGAAGGACGTCGATTCGAGTCAAGGAGCAGAAGCCAGAAATGAAGATCCAAACCGTTCTCATCCGCAACTTTCGCACGTTAAAAGAGGTAACGATTCCGTTCGATTCCGTCACGACCTTCATCGGACCGAACGGTGCTGGCAAATCAACGGTGCTTCGTGCGCTCGACTGGTTCTTCAACGGCAAGCCCGGCTCGCTGACAGAGAAGGATTGCTCTTTTGGGGCGACAGACGAAGACATCGAGGTTCAGATCACCTTCGCAGACCTCACCGAGAAGGATCGCGAGGAACTTGGCAAGTACGCCCCAGAGGGAGTTGGCACGTTTACCGCGTGGAAGCGCCGATCTCCTGATGGCACTGATGTGCTCTCCGCCAATGCAAAGGGATTTCCGGATTTCAATGCAATCAAGGCGGCAGGCGGCGCGACTGCGAAGAGAGAGCTGTACGCCAGTCTCCGGCGCGATCGCCCGGAGCTTGATCTTCCCGTGGCGAATACTGGTCCTGCCGTCGAGCAGGCGATGACGACTTGGGAGGCGGCTCACACCGATCAACTTCTCGATGCGCCGGAGGCTCTGCAAACCAACTTCTTCGGTTTCAACAGCGGCGGCAAGATGAGCGGCCTCTTCGACTTCGTCCTCGTTACGGCGGACCTTCGGGCGAGTGAAGAGTCCATCGACGGCAAGGCAAGCATCATTGGACGAATCCTGGAGCGCTCGATTGACCGAACTGCCGCTGATGAGGCGATCGCAGAAATCGTTGCGGAATCACGGGCAAGGCAGCAACAGGTCTATGAAGAGAAGTTTAAGGAGCAGCTTGGGGCCATCACCACGCAGCTCAACGAGGTCGTCACAACCTATGCGCCTGGCAGGGCAATCACAGTTTCGCCGGCTGAAGTGGAACTCAAGGCCCCTCGCACGACGTTCGACGTGGCGGTGCTTGACGGCACCACCGAGACTGCGGTGGAGCGACAAGGACACGGCTTTCAGCGCACGCTGCTTATCTCCGCGCTACAACTCTTGGCGCAGTCAGGGGCAGCCTCGACCGAGGGAGTAATTTGCCTCGCGATCGAGGAGCCAGAACTTTTCCAACATCCGATTCAGGCGCAGGCCTTTGCGAAGGTGCTGAGATCGCTCGCCGAAGATGCTAGCAAGCGCATTCAGGTGACCTATGCCACGCATAGCCCTTACTTCCTCGAGGCCCGACATTTCCATCAAGTCAGACGGCTTACGAGATCGGCTGACGAAGTGCCAGTAGTTACGGTCCACTGCGCCACGGTTGAGGATGTGAAGGCTCGGCTGAATGGAACGGTGGATGCCGATGTGGTGGATCGCAGGCTCGACCATAATGTTGCTGACCAGCTTGCCATAGCACTCTTCGCGAATCGCGCATTTCTCGTGGAGGGCACAACCGAGTCTGCTGTGTTCTACGGTATTGGAGATAGAACTTCACCCGGCGCCCTTGAAGCGGCAGGAATTTCGATCGTTCCTGTTGGCAGCAAGACATCGATACCCCTTGCGCATGCGATTCTGAAATCTATTGGCGTGCCAGTCTATGCGCTGTTTGATGCGGACGGTGGATTTGAAACGCGAGCCAAAGCCAAAAACAAAAAACAAGAGGAAATAGATCGAGAGCGCAACAATCATGCGGTAGAGAACCGCAGATTAATGCGTTACTTCGGCTTACCTGAAGAGGATTTTCCACCTAATACAATTTCGGAGGTCGCGGCCATATTGGATGACAACCTTGAAGCGTTTCTCTCTGCGAACTGGGGTGAGTGGATAACCGCCTGCAATAGCGTCGAGGACGATGCTGGAATAAAACTCTCGAAGAACCAACTAGCGTACCGGACTGCAACACTCCGGTCGGGAGGAGTGGTGCCACAAGTACTTACGCAGATTCTTGTCAAGGTGGAGGGGAAGTAATTGGCGGTAGCTGCCCGTGGTCATCTTGCACACTGGGATTTGCAACCGGGGCGGATCGATGTCCCAGTCCGGCCACGAGCGGTCGATGATCGCTGGCCCGCTCGTGCCATTCGAGCGACTGCTTCGCATCAGACACCCGCCGCCCAGGGCCTGTCGTCGTAGTCGGGATCGCCCGTCCCACTCATCCAGTGTGAGAATTCATCGCACTCGTTAGCTGCCAACCGCCACCGCAGGTACGTTGAAGCAAGCTCGGTCAATCGAGCTTTCACAGTCGCACCCAGCGCGAGGCCAGACTCCTCCAGTTTGGCCAGATGTAGCCAGATGGAACGGTCTACCAAGTCAGCCCATCGGCCGGATTCAAGGTCGTCTCGAAACATTTGGCGCGGCGGTCCCACCAAGATGGCCACTTCCAGACGGGCCTGAATCGTTCCCGCCAACTGGCGCCCCTGTAAGACGAGCAGCCTAAACACTTCCCGGCCCGTATCGGTGGACCACAACCACCAGGCTTCATCGGTCTCCAGCCACTCGACTCACTGTTCAGGTGCGATGCAGTTGCCCTGGCTTGCGGCGTACAGAGCCAGTCGTCTAAAGCTGGGATAGGGCACATCGAACCACGCCAGCGCGACCCTCGTGGCGCGAGCGCTATCGATTTCGCGAATCGCCAGCCAGGCATCGCGCAGCAACTCGATCAGCGTTACCCAGTCGCGAAAGCCACGATTCTGCCAATGGGGGCTGTTGGATGGCAGATCCAAATGCGACCGGTCACGGCGATCGTCTGCCTCTCCCAACTCACGCAACAGATCTAGAGCGCATCCCGCACCAGTTGTTGAAATCGTCCAAGAGCACGGCATCGCGGATGTCCAGTGCTCGTCCGAAAGGTCGCGTAGCGCCGAATGGACGTGATCGGCGGCCAGAACCAGTTCCCAATCCACCAGATCCCGCTAGCGCGTGGGCACGTCCGTTCTTTCCGATTCGTCTACCCTCCAGCGAATGGCTTCTTCAGGGTCACCTGTGGAGCGAGCAGATCTCGGAGTTCCAGGCGCAAGGGTGCCGTCAGTTCTTCTCGTTTCATCCGGCCCTGCCAGCGGTAAAGATTGCATTCGTGCCAAGACGATTTCACCCGGCCATTGAGCAAGAGTCGCCACAGCGTATGCATGAATGGGCCGGGAATGGCCTTGGGCGCATGCGAGCGGATCTCCTCCAACTCGGCGGTCTTGCCTTTGTCTGGGAAATTACCGAAGTAGCATAGTACAAACTGCCGACGAAAAAATAAGTTCTTTAGAGTCTATGGCAGTTTCGTGAGCGCGAGAGATTTAAATATGAATTAAATCTGAAGAAAATATTAATCATTTGATTTCATGCTTATGGATGATGGAACGGAGCGTCGTGAAACCTATTATACATGTCGTAAAAACCCCACCCTATGGTGGGTATTTTGCTTTGAAGGCAAGGCGAGCAATCTCTGCAGTTGCGTAGCAAAATAAGTATCCAAAGTGGCGGTATGAAAGGTCTCTTGGTGGGAGTCGCAACAATCATCGGTTTGGTGCCTATGGTTGCGAATGCTGACGGTCATCTGGACATGACGTCGGACAAGTCGTAGCAGAATTTCGGATGCCCAGAAGGGTTCGATATTTGATGGGGCATCTGTCCCGCAACGAGGCCTGATCAACTAACAGCGGACCATTCGAAGGAAAGTATCGGGACGTCTCGGCAATCCACGGCGTTGCCTGCGTAGAAAAAATCCCGTCCGTGGCAGGATGTTTACTACGCCTTCTATTACGCCGATGCTCGCCTCCGGCGTCAGCGAAACCAAGGCCGAGGTAATGTATGCGGCCGTTTACCTGGTGGTCCGTGATGGTCGGTCAAGAAGCCATCCTGATGATCGTCAACAACTCAATCGCTATCTCATTGCTGTCCGCGCGCCGACTTCGGTTCGATTCACAAACTTGTGGCGCATTGTGCCTTCAGCCTTTGCCAAATCTTTAGGAGCACTGTCCGCTGCCCTTGTGGTTATCGCCGTTGGGAGAACGACGACGCGTGCCACCGACAAGGACGGCGGAATTCTGAGTCTCAGCAAAGAATCCACTCGCGATGTGATTTCGACAAAGGAGGTCGTCGTGAATCGACAGCAATTACGGTAGACCGCCGTGGCGGTACTACTGGCCTGTGGTCCGCTGCTGTATGGGCGGCCGTAGATACTAATTGTCGGATCCCCGAGAGCCCACTATGCCCGCCTTGCCCGGCCCCACGCACCTGAGCATTTTCGTTCATGACCCCGCAACCGGTCACCCGATAGTTCGGCTGCCGCTCTTTGCTGAGATTTCGGTCCCCCGGATCCCCCTCAAGCCGCCGGTGGATGAGCGTTGGCGCGAACCTATTCGGGCGGCGCTGCTCGCCATAGACCCCGGTGCCGTTGCTGCCGTTTCAGTGCGCGACCATGTGGAGACTGCGTTAATGGCTGCCCTCAGTCGGGTGCTCGACAATGCGAGTCGCGAGACTCTTCTTACCGATTTCCAGCGCGCGAAAGATTTGGCCTATGCGACCTTCAAGGAGGCGCTAGCGACTGCACGGCGGGACAGCTTCTCGCTAGTCCCTCCGAGCACGCTGGAACAGTTGTTTTCAGACACATTGCGTCATGTGGCGCCGCGCGGCGACCTAGCTGTCACGCCCGAGATCGAGGAAATTGGCGAAGTATGGTCGGAGCCGCTGGGCGTACTTGCGACGGATCATGTTGGCTATGCTTCATTTGACCTTCGGCGCCTGCGACCCGATGTACAGACAATGCTCGGGGAAGCCATAGAGAAGCGTCGCAATGATCCCGATACCGACTTGAAACTGGCAATCTGGGTCTATCCCTACGGGTATCCCGGTCGATTCGATGCGTTGACTCAGGCGCGCTTTGCCTTCGACGCCATCGTGGCGCGGTTCGCAATGAGCTGGAACACGCTGCCGGCCGCTCTCATGAACATGGGACCGAGGGCAATTCAGAACCCCAGCTTGACGGACTGGAGACTCTCACCGGCATCGTTCGCCGCCAACCCGAATACTTTGGCTGGACAAGATGGCTGCGAGGAACTGCTTCCCGCCAGTCTAGCGTTGCAGGAGTTTGTGCTGCGTCAGGTCGTCCGCCTAACGGATGTACCCGACGACTTCGACTTGCCGGACGGCTTCAAAGCAGCGTATGTCGACGACTACAGAGTCTCCTGGTTTTCACTCGGCCACTCATTGGGCGAGATTCTCTACAGCCTGCCACTCGCACCGGGCGAGAGCGTCAGGTTGGCAGTGATTGACTGGTCCTGGAACAGCCTGACGCAGCGCGATGAAAACACTAAGCTTACAGAGGACGTGCTACACCAGACACATCGCGACCGCACGATCACAGAGACTGTAAAAGCAGGACTCAAGGAACTGCAGCACGGCAGCTCATTCATGGCTGGTACGGCTAGCGCGGCCGGTGGTTCAGGGGGGGCTAACCTCGGGGTTGTTGGCTTGGGGGCCGCTGTCGGCAACACATGGAGCGTCGGCGGGTCAACCGCCACGAGCGACGGCAGTCGAAATCTCGCCGCCGAAAACGTGCAACGACTGAATGACAGCTTTTCGCAAGCAAGCTCGGCGCAACGCGAGATCAACTCCACGGTCGTCATTCAGGCCCGTCAGGAAGAAAAGGAGAGCGTTCAGACTCGCACTTTTTCCAACTACAACCACAGCCACACGCTCACGGTTCTCTACTACGAGGTTCTTCGGCACTACCGGGTAACAGTAGAGTGGGTTAGGCGCCGCCCAGCAGTTTTGGTCCAGATCCCGGAACGAGTCACCAACTTCGACGCGGCCGCCTTGATTGGTAATCGTGCCCTGCTGGTACCCAACCTTCTCGACGCCAGTCTTCAACCGGCATTCGATCTGCTGGAGAAGCAAGAGACAATCAGAGAGAATCAGGCGCTTAATAACATCAATCCCAGCGACGATCCCGTCGCGCAGTTCTGGGAGGGGGATATTAAATTTTCGTTGTTCAATCTTGTCGTCATGTCGCCGGACGACGAAATGCTGACCGGCGACAAGGTAGTTTTCTGGGCCATTAAGCGCGACGGCACAGCAATTGAACTGGATTACCTCTACTTCGGCCCCCATGCTAATGGCGAACATGAAGGCTATCAAAACGGCCCACAAAACATCAACAGCGGAGGGCGATTTGATGACGGGAGTCGGGAGCAACACATCTTCGTCCGACCGAAGCAAGCACCGGGAGCGGAGCCATTGACGATTCGTTGGGCAGACCTTGCTGGGTTTCAGTTCGAAAAATGGGGGGACAAATCCTGGCGCATCATACGGCTTGGAATCACTGGGTTCGATACCGGCCTTGCCGCCGTTCCGCTGCTAGAGGCGCCTCCGCCCGGCGGACCGCTTGAGGTATACCACGAGCTCATAGGCAAGGAACCATCCTCACAGACCGTCACATTCATTCGGCGCCCTGGTCCATTTCCCGCGCCAATCTGGAATCGTTCACCGGAGAAGAGTCTCAGTCCAGAGGAGCGACACCAAGTCAACAAACTCGTCGACCATTTCAACCGTAATAAGGATTACTACAACCGCATTCTGCTGATGGGCACTGATCCTACCTCAATCGCGATCGCCATGGAGGGTGTCGCCTGGGGTGTTGGGAAACTCATGTCCGATCATGTCGATCCCACACCGCTGGAAGTTTTCGGTAGTTATGTCGCCTATCCCTTGGCCAAGAAGACCGCAGGGGCTGACGATACGGTCTTGGTGGACATCGCCGCCGCGTTGAACGGAAATGATCCCGCGCGTCGGCAGTGGGCAGTAGCTCGAATTGCTGAGATGAGCGATCAGGATCGCCAAACCGTGTCGGAGGTTGCGTCAGCGAAGTCTGAACGACTGATCACCCTCCCTACGCGTGGCGTGTTCGCCGAGGGCAAGCTTGGCCACTGCAACATCTCAGAGGAGATCGACAACACGAGATTCTGGAAGTGGGAAGAGCATCCGATTCCGATCGAAGCATCCGGTATCAATCCCATCACTCCGATCACGCCGCAACCGCAAGCTGTGAACATCGCGCCGACGCCGTTTCCGCAGTCGCTGGTGAACATCGTGAATCCGTCGCCGGCACCGGATCCGACCGGCCTTGCAGCCGCGCTCAACGTGCTCGGCACGCCGAATATTTTCCGCGACATGTCCGGGCGCTCAGAAGTCGCAGACTTGCTCAAGAAGTTGTCGGATAACTCTATATCTATCGCCGAGGCGGCGAATCAGGCACGCGAAATCCAGCAGAAATACGGCTCGACTAGCGGAGCTGTCGCGCCGACTGGCAAAGGTGCGAGCGGCGGAGGTGCCGTCGAAGACGGTGGCGCGAACGCTCCCGGAACCGGTACGACGCGCACGCCTACGGCTGCAACGCGGTCTGCATCGACGCCTGAACAGCGGACGAGTCAGCAAATCGACAATCAACAGAAAGTGCTGGAGGCAGCGAGGGATTACCTCGCACCGGATCAGCAGGCCCAGGTACGCGACAGTGTCACCAAAGAGCTGATCAACGCCAGCGCGGCTTCCGGGCAAGGCGGCATTCCCTTCTACATCAATCCGGATGTCTTCGACTTCAAGCCCGGTCCACCCGGGTCCAATTGGCAAGAAACAAGCTGCGTGAGTATCGTTTTCGGCTACGGCTCCTCAATTCTGCCCATGATGAGGCTGGAGGTTGGCGTTGTCGTAACCGCCCCGCTCGAGTTGAGAGACGGGCACAAGCTCAGCGTGCGGGAGGCACAACTAGACTCGGCCAACGCAGCGCAAGCTGCAGCGGAAATCATCAAAGTAATGCTCGATAGCGACACCATAAGCCCATCCGCCGTCCAGCCCCGGTTCGTGGGTTTCATGGGCGGGGCGATTATGAGTACCGGCATCGGCTACCGAGTGAAGGGATGTTATCCGAAGAAGAATCCTCCCAAAACGGAGACTGGCGGACCTGTCGTGGACGTCTGACAACAGAGCGCAAGAATTGGGGTCACTACCGACTATACGAGGCGGTCAACAGTTTTTTGGGAGCTAGGCTTTACCATCTGAGGGACCGGGCGAGTGCTCAGTACATTGTCGAGCACGTGCTCTTGTCGAGGCCCGAAGCGGAGGCCCGTCGGGTGTGCCCGGCCTTACCGGGCGGCAACGGTCTGACGCGCTACCTCGACGAGAGACGGGGGTTATTGATGACGTCCTTCTAGGCTTCACGCCGTGGGCTGCGGAAGCGGCCCCTGGAGAGCGCGTGCCCTCTAGCCCCTTTGTTTTCTAAGTCCACGCTAACGAAGCGTTAGTAAGCGCCGACCAAGGGCTGCGAAGACGACGATGGCTTGCCTCCCCACTGTTGACCGGGGGCTCGGCCAGGAAGCAACGTGCGAATCGACCGTGCCATTCAGACGACCGCTTCGCAGAGGAAACTGTCGTTGGCGAAGCGCATGGTCCAGTGACCGCAGTGGGTCGAGGCCGTGTGGAAACGCCGCTGGAACTGCATAGCACCTCCTTGTAGGTGTCCATATTCGTTCAAACGGCGATATCAGACGATGGGGCTGGGGAGCGTGACGGATCGCGCAATTTTGGCGAGCGGC
>Ga0102592_1000775_pt1 | contig 45136 bp, 42 predicted proteins | sample AraplaCol_mMF_r2_FD_76861 | JGI IMG/M metagenome (GOLD analysis project Ga0102592, IMG submission 76861) | Arabidopsis root microbial communities from North Carolina, USA - plate scrape MF_Col_mMF_r2 (SPADES assembly) (version 2) | ecosystem: Host-associated > Plants > Roots > Endosphere...
AAAGCGTTCGAAATCAGCACGTTACTTCTCCGTCACAAAGGTCAATCAGGGAATCGGGCATTCTATCACCCGGTTGTTGTCCCGCCTTGGCATTCTAGGGCGAATTACGGGTTTGTTCGGGGTGCTTTCAAAGTACTTTGCGTACGTTGCAGAAAACACCCGAAGCCTTCCGTTGCGGGCAGCTATTCGACCAGCAAGCCGCCAAAAGTTCGGTTGGCTGTCTGGTTTTCAGAACATTCTCTATTTGGTGCCGCGCGCGCGGTTTTCGGCGAACTGGCGGCGGAACGCCTCGAAGCGGTGTTCCTCGATGGCGGTGCGCATTTCGCGCATCAGTTCCAGGTAGTAATAGAGGTTGTGGATCGTGTTCAGACGGGCGCCCAGGATCTCGCCCACGCGGTGCAGGTGGTGCAGGTAGGCGCGCGAGAAGTTGCGGCACGTGTAGCAGCCGCACTGTTCGTCCAGCGGGCGAGGGTCGTTGCGATGTGCCGCATTGCGGATCTTGACGTCGCCAAACCGGGTGAACAGCCAGCCGTTGCGGGCATTGCGCGTCGGCATGACGCAGTCGAACATGTCCACGCCATGCGCCACGCCGGCCACCAGGTCTTCCGGCGTGCCCACGCCCATCAGGTAGTGCGGCTTGTGGGCTGGCAGGCGCGGGCCCACGTGCTCCAGCACGCGCATCATGTCTTCCTTGGGCTCGCCCACGGACAGGCCGCCGATGGCGTAGCCGTGGAAGTCCAGTTCGGACAGGCCGGCCAGCGATTCGTCGCGCAGGTCCTCGAACATGCCGCCCTGGACGATGCCGAACAGCGCGTTCGGGTTGGCCAGGCGGTCGAATTCGTCACGCGAGCGCTTGGCCCAGCGCAGGCTCATGCGCATCGAGCGGGCCGCTTCGTCATGCGTGGCCGGGCGGCCGTCGATCTCGTAGGGCGTGCATTCGTCGAACTGCATGACGATGTCCGAATTGAGCGTGCGCTGGATCTGCATCGAGATCTCGGGCGACAGGAACAGCTTGTCGCCATTCACCGGCGAAGCGAACGTGACGCCTTCTTCGGTGATCTTGCGCAGTTCTCCAAGCGAAAATACCTGAAAACCACCCGAATCGGTCAGGATCGGCTTGTCCCAGCCAATGAACTTGTGCAGGCCGGCGTGGGTATCCACCACGTCCAGGCCCGGGCGCAGCCACAGGTGGAACGTGTTGCCCAGGATGATCTGGGCGCCGATCTCGTTCAGTTCCAGCGGCGACATCGCCTTGACCGATCCGTAGGTGCCCACGGGCATGAAAATTGGCGTTTCCACTACGCCATGGTTTAGCGTGACGCGGCCACGGCGCGCGTTGCCATCGGTGGTCAGCAGTTCGAAGTTCAGCATATTCGGTTCTCGAAATCGGTCGGTCGCGCGGGTCAGTCGCGGCGGGTCAGCAGCATGGCGTCGCCGTAGCTGAAGAAGCGGTAGCGTTGCGTCACGGCATGGCGGTAGGCGGCGCGGATGGCCTCCACGCCGGCCAGCGCGGACACCAGCATCAGCAGCGTCGACTTGGGCAGGTGGAAGTTCGTGATCAGCGCATCCACCGCGCGGAAGCGGTAGCCGGGGGTGATGAAGATGTCGGTGTCACCGGTGCCGGGGCGCAGCGTGCCGTCGTCGGCCGCGGCCGATTCCAGCGCGCGCAGCGACGTGGTGCCCACCGCGATCACGCGTCCGCCACGGGCGCGCGTGTCGCGCACGGCATCGGCCAGTTCCGGGGTGACGGCGTACCACTCCGAGTGCATCTTGTGCTCGGACAGGTCTTCGGTTCGCACCGGCTGGAAAGTGCCGGCGCCCACGTGCAGCGTCAGGAAGGCGCGGCGGATACCGGCCGCGTCGAGCCGCGCGAACAGTGCATCGTCGAAATGCAGGCCGGCCGTGGGTGCGGCCACGGCGCCCGGATTGCGCGCGTACACGGTCTGATAGCGCGTTTCATCATAGGCGTCGGGATCGTGCGTGATATACGGCGGCAGCGGCAGGCGGCCGTAGCGTTCGATCAGGTCGAGCGCGGGCTCCGGAAAGCGCAGCGTGAAGAACTGGTCCACGCGCGGGCCCACGGTGACCGTGAAGGCGCCATCGGCCAGATGCAGCGGGCTGCCTTCGGCCGGGGTCTTCGACGCGCGCACCTGGGCCAGTACGGTGTGGCTGTCCACCACGCGCTCGACCAGCACTTCGATGCGGCCGCCGCTGGGCTTCTGGCCGAAAAAGCGCGCCTTGATCACGCGCGTGTCGTTGAAGACCAGCAGGTCGTCGGGGCTCAGGTATTCGAGGATGTCGCTGAACGCGCGGTCCACCAGCCGCACCGCGTCGGCGGTGTCTTCCGGGGCTGTTCGCTCCACCACCAGCAGGCGGCTGGCGGTGCGGTCGGGCAGGGCGGACTGCGCGATCAGCTCGGGCGGCAGCGGGAAATCGAAATCGGACAGGGTCAGCATTGCGTTCAGCGGGTATTCGGGGGGTAAAGCGCCAGGCAATACGCGGGCGGGGCAGCACTCCGGAACGAAGTGCCGCCGCAGGCATCGGTACGGCATGGGTACAATCGGCGAATCCGATATTGTACGGCTTGGGCGCCCGGCTTCGCCCGATGCCCGTTTGTGACCCCTATATTCCCGCGCTGATGCCAGGCACTGCCACCGACCCGATCGACGATCCTGCCCCGACGGCCGCCCAGTCCACCTCGTCCGCTGCGCCCACGCCGTCCCCTGGCAAGCCGGCGCGACGCGGCCCGGCAAAGGCCGGGGCCGCCGGCGACACCAAGGGGGACGCCAAGGCCGGCGACAAGCCCGATGCCAGGACCAAGCCGTCGTCGGCCGTGGCCCGGCTGGCCAAGCTGGGCCTGCGGCGGCCGGTAGACCTGGTGCTGCACCTGCCGCTGCGCTACGAGGACGAAACCACGCTGGAGCCGATCCGCGACGCCATTCGCCGTGCGGGCATGGGCCTGGCTGCCCAGGTGGAGGGCGAGGTGGTGTCGAACGAGGTGACGTTCCGCCCGCGCCGCCAGCTGGTGGTGAAGGTTGCCGACGAAACGGGCGAACTGACGCTGCGCTTTATCAATTTCTACGGCAGCCAGACCAAGCAGATGGCCGAAGGCGTGCGGCTGCGCGTGCGCGGCGAGATTCGCGGGGGCTTCTTCGGCGCCGAGATGGTCCATCCCACGGTACGGCCGATCATGCCCGACGAACCGCTGCCAGACCGGCTGACGCCGGTGTATCCGGCCACGGCGGGCATTTCGCAGGCCTATCTGCGCAAGGCCATCGGCGGGGCGATGTCGCGTACGCCGATGCCCGAGACCTTGCCCCAGGCCATCCTGCGCGGGCCGCTGGCGCCGCTGAAGCTGACGCCGTTGATCGACTGCCTGCGCCTGCTGCACAACCCGCCGCCGCAGGAAAGCGAGGCGGCGCTGGCAGACCGCTCGCATCCCGCCTGGGTTCGCATCAAGTTCGACGAATTGCTGGCGCAGCAGATCTCGCTGCGCCGCTCGCAGGCCGCGCGCAAGGAGAAGAACGCCCCGTCGATGCCGCGCCGTGCCGACGGCCTGCTGACGCGCTTCCTGGCGGCGCTGCCGTTCAGGCTGACCGGCGCCCAGCAGCGCGTGGTGGAGGAAATCGCGGCCGACATGGCGCTGCCGCACCCGATGCACCGGCTGCTGCAGGGCGACGTGGGCAGCGGCAAGACCATCGTGGCCGCGCTGGCCGCCTGCCAGGCCATTGACGCCGGCTACCAGGCCGCGCTGATGGCGCCGACCGAAATCCTGGCCGAGCAGCACTACCGCAAGCTGTCGGCGTGGCTGGAGCCGTTGGGCGTGCCCGTGGCATGGCTGGCCGGCAGCCTCAAGACCAAGGCCAAGCGCGAGGCCGTGGCGCGGGCCGAATCGGGCGAGGCGCGGCTGGTGATCGGCACGCATGCGCTGATCCAGGACGGGGTGAAGTTCGCCAACCTGGGCCTGGCCGTGGTCGACGAGCAGCACCGCTTTGGCGTGGCGCAGCGGCTGGCGCTGCGCGGCAAGGCGGCCGAAGGCGAAGCACCGGCGCCCGCCGACGAGAAAGTGCCGCACCAGCTGATGATGTCGGCCACGCCGATCCCGCGCACGCTGGCGATGACGTACTACGCCGACCTTGACGTGTCGGTGATCGACGAATTGCCGCCGGGCCGCACGCCGATTGTGACGCGGCTGGTCAACGATGCCCGCCGCGACGAGGTGATCGAGCGCGTGCACCACGCGGCCGCCGAAGGGCGCCAGGTCTACTGGGTTTGTCCGCTGATCGAGGAAAGCGAGGCGCTGCAGCTGCAGACCGCCGTGGAAACCTTCGAAACGCTGGTGGCGGCGCTGCCCGACCTGCGCGTCGGGCTGGTCCATGGCCGCCTGCCGCCGGCCGAGAAGGCCGCCGTGATGGATGACTTCAGCGCCAACCGCCTGCAGGTGCTGGTGGCGACGACCGTGATCGAAGTGGGGGTGGATGTCCCCAACGCATCGCTGATGGTGATCGAGCATGCCGAGCGCTTCGGCCTGGCGCAGTTGCACCAGTTGCGCGGCCGGGTGGGGCGCGGCAGCGCGGAATCTGTCTGCCTGCTGATGTACCAGGCGCCGCTGTCACCCACGGCGCGTGAACGCCTGGCAACGATGCGCGAGACCACCGATGGCTTCGAGATCGCCCGGCGCGACCTGCAGATCCGCGGCCCAGGCGAATTCCTGGGCGCGCGGCAGTCGGGCGAAGCCATGTTGCGATTTGCCGACCTGGAGACCGATGCCTGGCTAGTCGACTATGCCCAGGAAGCGGCCGAACAGATGCTTGAACGGTTTCCAGAGGCGGTTGAGGCACATTTAACGCGCTGGCTGGGCGGGCGCGAGCACTTTCTGAAGGCGTAGATGCTGTCAGGGCGGGTCATCTGATGGGTCAGAAAAAGTGGTTCATGACTGACATTGCTTCGGCGATCTGACAGACGACGCAATCGAAGCTAAAATCTATCGCCTAACCGGATTTGATTGATCATGACGCTCACCGAACTCAAGTACATCGTCGCCGTAGCGCGCGAGCGCCATTTTGGCCGGGCGGCCGAGGCGTGCTTCGTTTCGCAGCCGACGCTGTCGGTTGCCATCAAGAAGCTGGAAGACGAGCTGACCGTGCAGATTTTCGAGCGCGGCACGTCCGAGGTGTCGGTGACGGCCATCGGCGAGCAGATTGTGGCGCAGGCCCAGCGTGTGCTGGAACAGACCATGGCGATTCGTGAGATCGCCAAGCAGGGCAAGGATCCACTGGCCGGGCCGCTGCGCGTGGGCGTCATCTACACGATCGGGCCATACCTGCTGCCGGCGCTGGTCAAGCAGATGATCGACACCGTGCCGCAGATGCCGTTGATGCTGCAGGAAAACTACACGAACAAGCTGATCGAGCTGCTCAAGCAGGGCGAGATCGACTGCGCGATCATGGCCGAGCCGTTCCCGGATTCGGGCCTGACGGTGCGCCCGCTCTACGACGAGCCGTTCGTGGTGGCCGTGCCACGCGGGCACAAGCTGGCCGAGCAGGCCAAGGTGGACCCGGACGAACTGAAGCAGCAGACCATGCTGCTGCTGGGCAGCGGCCATTGCTTCCGCGACCACGTGCTGGGCGTATGCCCGGAGCTGTCGCGCTTCTCGCAGGCGGCTGACGGCATCCAGAAGACGTTCGAGGGCTCGTCGCTCGAAACCATCCGCCACATGGTGGCCAGCGGCGTCGGCATCACGGTGCTGCCGCGTACGTCGGTGCCCGATCTCAAGCCGCGCAACGACATGCTGTCCTATGTGCCGTTTGCCGAGCCCGTACCCGACCGCCGCGTGGTGCTGGCCTGGCGCAAGAGCTTTACGCGCCTGCCCGCCATGGAGGCGCTGGCAAATGCCGTGACGGCGTGCGAACTGCCCGGCGTGCGCAAGCTCGGCAGCACGCAGGCCGAGGAGGCCGTGGCGGCCTGATTTCGGCAGCTCGATTTCGCCGGCTCGATTTGCTGGCCTGAACGATGGCATCGGACGGCAGGGGAGACCCTGCCATTTTTGCTGGGTGCCTCCAATCACACCTCAACGCAGTTCCACAGGCTCGGCAACGGTATAGCCATCGTCTATTCGATAGTTTTAAATTATCAAATGGTCACATTGATAGCGCGGGAATAGACTTCTTCCATGGGTCGCAGCGCACACCAGGCGGATGTGCCGGACCCTCGAAACGGATGTGGAGAATCGTCATGGCAATGTTGAATCTTTTCGTCAGCGAATTCCGGCGATTGAAGGCCGACGCGGCGCGCGATGGCGATGCCGGACGGCTGCACCGCAAGGTGGTGCGCAAGGAAATCGGCATGGCCGTCGTGGCGCTGGGTGCCATGGTCATGTTCCTCGACGCGGCGCAGGGGCTGTCCGTCCTTGTGACTTGAACCTGATACGATAATGGCCGCTGCTCGTCCGTGTAGCGCGGGCGGTCGATCCTCGTGGCCAGACCAGAATGGAGCTTAGAAAAATGGCAAAGAAGAATGAGATGAGCGTGAACATCGGTATTTCGGACAAGGACCGCAAGAAGATCGCGGAAGGCCTGAGCAAGCTGCTGGCTGACACCTACACCCTCTATCTCAAGACCCATAACTTCCACTGGAACGTGACGGGCCCGATGTTCAACACGCTGCATGCCATGTTCGAGACGCAGTACACCGAACTGGCGCTGGCGGTTGACGCGATTGCCGAACGGATTCGCGCGCTGGGCTACCCGGCACCCGGTACCTACAAGGAGTACGCGAAGCTGTCGTCGATCGCCGAGGAAGAGGGCGTGCCCGAGGCCACCGAGATGATCCGCAAGCTCGTGGAAGGCCAGGAAGCCGTGGTGCGCACCGCCCGCTCGCTGTTCGCCGTGATCGACGCCGCCGGTGACGAGCCGTCGGCCGACCTGCTGACCCAGCGCATGCAGACGCACGAGAAGACCGCGTGGATGCTGCGCTCGCTGCTGGCCTGATTCCGGCCATGCCACACACCGGTTGATCCGGTACGACGCGCCCTCGGCATGCCGGGGCGCGTTTTTGCTTTGTATTGCCCGAAGTATCGTCAGAAGTCCGCCGCCATGTCCCATCCGTCCGCCGCCCCCCATCATCCGAGCCGCCTCGCGCTGTATGCGCGACTGGTGCGCATCGACAAGCCGATCGGCACGCTGTTGCTGCTGTGGCCCACGCTGTGGGCGATGTGGATGGCTGCCGGCGGCCCGCCGTCCTGGCAGATTTTCTGGATTTTCTTCGCCGGCACTTTCCTGATGCGTTCGGCGGGCTGCGCCATCAACGACTGGGCCGACCGCGATTTCGACAAGCACGTGAAGCGCACCAAGGAACGGCCGCTGACCGCCGGCCTGATCGCCAGCTGGGAAGCGCTGGCCGTGGCCGCCGTGCTGGCGCTGATCGCGTTCGCGCTGATCCTGCCGCTGAACGGGCTGACCAAGTGGCTGGCCGTGGTGGCGGCGGTGCTGGCCGGGACTTATCCGTTCTTCAAGCGGTTCTTCGCGATTCCGCAGGCGTACCTGGGCATCGCCTTCGGGTTTGGCATTCCGATGTCGTTTGCCGCGATCCAGGGCGAGGTGCCGTTCGTGGCCTGGCTGATGCTGCTGGGCAACGTGTTCTGGGCCGTGGCGTATGACACGGCCTATGCGATGGTCGACCGCGACGACGACCTGCTGCTGGGCATGAAGACGTCGGCCATCACGTTCGGGCGCTTTGACGTGGCCGCGATCATGATCTGCTATGCGGTGTTCCTGGGCCTGATGGCCTGGGCTGGCGCGCTGCTGGGCCTGGGCTGGGCCTACTACGCGGGGCTGGTGGCTGCCGCCGTGCTGGCCGGCTACCACTACACGCTGATCCGCGAACGGGACCGCATGAAGTGCTTTGCCGCGTTCCGGCATAACAACTGGCTGGGAGCCTGTGTGTTTGCAGGGACGTTCGTGGCTTACCTGCTGAAGTAACCCCGATTCTTGCGCCCCTTTCCCGCACGGCGGGAAAGGGGCGCCAGCAACGTCAATCCTTGCCGAACTCCGCGCCCATCTCGCGCCCGCGCGCGGCGGCGGCGTGCATGGCCTTGACGAAGGCGTCCTTCATGCCGCTGGCGTCCATCGCCGTCACGGCGGCATAGGTCGTGCCGCCCTTGGACGTGACGCGCTCGCGCAGCGTGGCCACGGGCTCGGGCGACTCGGCAGCCAGCGCCGCCGCTCCGCGGAACGTTTCCACGGCCAGTTTCCGGCCCTGTTCGGCGGACAACCCCATTTCAACGGCCGCACGCTCCATGGCCTCGACAAAATAGAAGACATAGGCCGGGCCGCTGCCCGAGATCGCGGTGACGGCGTCGATCTGGTCGTCGTTCTCCACCCAGACGCACTGGCCGACGGCTTCGGCCACGGCCGTGGCGATATCGCGGTCGGCGCCCGACAGTCCGGGAGCTGCGGCCAGCCCGGTCATGCCCATGCCGGCCAGCGCCGGCGTGTTCGGCATGGCGCGCACCAGGCGCGTGCGGCCCATCCAGCGGGCCACGTCCTGCAGCCGGATGCCGGCCGCGACGCTGATGATCAGGTTGTCGGTCAGCAGCGGCACCAGCGGGGCGATGGCATCGCGGAATTGCTGCGGTTTGACGGCCAGCACGATCACGTTGCTGGCGCCGAAGGCGGCATCGGGCGCGGCCAGGGCCTTTACGCCGCTCTGCGACAGGCGCTGGCGGGCATCTTCCGAGGGATCGACCACGCGGATCGAGCCGGCCGGCACGCCACGGGCCACCAGGCCGCCGATCAGGGCAGAGGCCATGTTGCCGCCGCCGAGGAAGCCGAAGGTGAGGGAATCGAGCATCAAGTTTCCTGGTCTGCCAGCGCGATACGTGTCGGCTGGCTTTTTTTCATGTCATGGGGGGTTGCGAAAGGCCGGCGCGGACCCTGTCGGGAGCCATCAGCTCCGCGCGCCGAAAATCGCGGTGCCGATACGCACCAGCGTGGCGCCCTCGGCAATGGCCGCGTCCATGTCGGCGGACATGCCCATCGAGAGCGTGTCCACCTTTAGCCCGGAATGCCGTAGTTGATCAAGCAACGCACGAAGGGCGGCAAACGGTTGACGCTGGGCGTCCGGGTCGGCCGCCGGTGCCGGAATGGCCATCAGGCCGCGCAGTTGCAGGTTCGGCAGTGCCGCGATGGCCTGGGCCAGTGCCGGCACCTCGGCCGGCGCCACGCCGCTCTTGGTGTCTTCGTCGCTGATATTGACCTGGATGCAGACCTGCAGCGGCGGCATGCCGGCCGGACGCTGGGCGGACAGCCGCTCGGCGATCTTCAGCCGGTCGACGGCATGGACCCAGTCGAACTGCTCGGCCACCGGCCGCGTCTTGTTGCTTTGCAGGGGGCCGATGAAGTGCCACTGGATCTGGCTGCGCAGGGCGTCCAGCGCGGCAATCTTCTCCACCCCTTCCTGGACATAGTTCTCGCCGAAAGCCCGCTGGCCGGCGTCGAAGGCCTCGCGGACCCGATCCGCCGAAACCGTCTTGGAAACCGCCAGCAATATGACATCTGCAGGCGCCCTCCCGGCTTGTTGTGCGGCCGCCGCGATGTCATTTTTCACGGCTTGCAAGTTGGCGGCGATTACAGACATAATCCAGCGGAAATATTCCAAGAAGTAAAACTAGAAGTACAACAATAAACCTGTGAAGGCCCGCCAGATCGATATTCGGCCAGGGCCTCTTTAGGGTGGGGTCATTATAGATGGACATCGCACAGCTTCTGGCCTTCGCGGTCAAGAACAAGGCTTCCGATCTTCACCTCTCGGCCGATATGCCGCCGATGGTGCGTATTCACGGGGACATGCGCCGCATCAACGTCGCGGCCATGACGCACAAGGACGTTCACGCCATGGTGTACGACATCATGAGCGACGTTCAGCGCAAATCCTATGAAGAACGGCTGGAGGTCGATTTCTCGTTCGAGATTTCGGGCCTGTCCCGTTTCCGGGTCAACGCCTATACCACGCAGCGCGGTTCGGCCGCCGTATTTCGTACCATTCCGTCGAAAGTGCTGACGCTCGACGACCTGCACGCGCCCGCCGTGTTCGCCGACCTGTGCATGAAGCCGCGCGGGCTGGTGCTGGTGACGGGACCGACCGGTTCGGGCAAGTCCACCACGCTGGCGGCGATGGTCGACCATCGCAACGAAAACGACATGGGCCACATCCTCACGGTGGAGGACCCGATCGAATTTGTCCATAACTCCAAGAAAAGCCTGATCAACCAGCGCGAACTGGGGCCGCACACGCATTCGTTTGCCAACGCGCTGCGTTCGGCGCTGCGTGAAGACCCGGACGTGATCCTGGTGGGTGAATTGCGTGACCTGGAAACGATCCGGCTGGCGCTGACCGCGGCGGAAACCGGCCACCTGGTCTTTGCCACGCTGCACACGAGCTCGGCCGCCAAGACCATCGACCGGGTGGTGGACGTGTTCCCGCCCGAGGAAAAGGACATGGTCCGCACCATGCTGTCCGAATCGCTGGAAGCGGTGATCTCGCAGACGCTGCTCAAGACACGCGACGGCAACGGCCGTACTGCCGCGCACGAGATCATGATCGCCACGCCCGCCATCCGCCACCTGATCCGCGAGAACAAGATCGCGCAGATGTACTCGATGATGCAGACGTCCAGCGGCATGGGCATGCAGACGCTGGACCAGTGCCTGAGCGACCTGATCAAGCGCGGCATGATCAACTTCAACGATGCCAAGGCGATCGCGAAGAATCCCGACGCCTTCGCGGGCTAGGAAACCGCAGGCTGATTCTGGCGTCGTTGGGCGGCCGTGCGGTACGGTTTGTACTGTCAGCGGCCGCCCGCCTGGCCAGAACCGCTTCGCTTCACCCTGAAACGGTTTCCCGGCAAACAAGGACAGACCATGCTCGACCGCGAATCTGCATCGAAGTACATCAACGACCTGCTCGAGCTGATGGTGAACAACCGCGGCTCGGACCTCTTCATCACCTCCGAATTCCCGCCGGCCATCAAGGTCGACGGCAAGATCACGCCCGTATCGCAGCAGCCGCTGAACCCGACGCAGGCGCTGGGCCTGGTGCGTTCGATCATGAACGAACGCCAGGTGAAGGAATTCGACGACACGCGCGAGTGCAACTTCGCCATCACGGCGCCCAATGCGGGCCGCTTCCGGGTGTCGGCGTTCATCCAGCAAGGCCGCGCCGGCATGGTGGTGCGTACCATCAACACGCGCATCCCGTCGGTGGAAGACCTGGACCTGCCGTCGTCGCTCCATGACATCGTGATGTCCAAGCGCGGGCTGGTGATCGTGACCGGCGCCACGGGCTCGGGCAAGTCGACCTCGCTGGCGGCCATGCTGGACCACCGCAATGCGCATTCGTACGGCCACATCATCACGATCGAGGACCCGATCGAATACGTGCACGCGCACCAGAACTGCATCGTCACGCAGCGCGAGGTGGGCATCGACACCGAGTCGTGGCACATCGCGCTGAAGAACACGCTGCGCCAGGCGCCGGACGTGATCCTGATCGGCGAAATCCGCGACCGCGAGACCATGGAATACGCGATGCAGTATGCCGAAACGGGCCACCTTTGCCTGGCGACGCTGCACGCGAACAACGCCAACCAGGCCATCGACCGGATCGTCAACTTCTTCCCCGAGGAAAAGCGCCAGCAGCTGCTGATCGACCTGTCGCTGAACCTGAAGGCGATGATCTCGCAGCGCCTGCTGCCGCGCGCCGGCCGCAAGGGCCGGGTGCCGGCCGTGGAAATCATGATCGGCACGCCGCTGGTGGCCGACCTGATCTTCAAGGGCGAGATCCACGAGCTGAAGGAAGTCATCAAGAAATCGCGCGAACAGGGCATGATCTCGTTCGACCAGGCGCTGTTCGAGCTGTACGAGTCCGAGAAGATCGCGTACGAGGATGCGCTCAAGAACGCCGACTCGCTGAACGACCTGCGCCTGATGATCAAGCTCCACAGCGCGCGGCACCGCGACACCGACCTCGGGGCCGGCACCGAACACCTGAATGTGATCTGACGCGGGCGGCCGGGCGCGGTATCCTTGCGCCCATCACCCATCAGGAGACCGACGATGAGCAACGTCTACCAGTTCGAAGCCAGTTCGCTGGCGGGCCAGCCAGTGCCGCTGGCCGACTTCCAGGGGAAGGTGCTGCTGATCGTCAACACGGCCAGCGAGTGCGGCTTCACGCCCCAGTACGCGGGCCTGCAGACGCTGCAGGACACGTACCAGACGCGCGGCTTCGACGTGCTGGGCTTTCCGTGCAACCAGTTCGGCAAGCAGGAGCCGGGCGATGCCGAACAGATCGGGGCGTTTTGCGAATCGCGCTTCCACGTCACCTTTCCGATGTTCGGCAAGATCGACGTCAATGGCGCCGACGCGCACCCGCTCTACAAGTGGCTGACGTCGGAAAAGCCCGGGCTGCTGGGCACGCAGGCGATCAAGTGGAACTTCACCAAGTTCCTGCTGCGCCGCGACGGCACGATCTTCAAGCGCTACGCACCGACCACCAAGCCTGACGAAATCCGCGGCGATATCGAGACGCTGCTGAACGATCCGGGCGCCTGAATTTGCCACGGCCGGCCGCAGCCGCCGGCCTTTTCAGCCGTGCGAGTCGGCGCGAACCGCGCGCAGGAAGCCATTGAGCGAACGCTCCGGCGTCTCGTGGAAACGCTCGTTGAGCATGGTCAGCTTGCGGCAGCGGTCCAGCCGGAAGCTGCGGTAATCCTCGCGCGCCGTGCACCAGGCCGCCACCAGCCAGACATTGCCCCAGAAGAACAGCCCGAGCGGTTGCACCACGCGCACCGTGTCGCGCTGCTGCGCGTCGCTGTAGTCGATCTGCAGCAGCCGTTGCGCGCCGATGGCCGTGTGGACGATGTCGAACGCCTCGCGCACGGCGGGGTGGTTGGCGTACTCGGGCGCGAAGATGCGGCTCTGCTGCGCGGCCAGGCGCCGCTGCGGCGGCAGGGCGGCCATCAGCTTTTCCAGCGACGGCTCGGCCGCGGCGGCCAGTGCGCCGCCGCCCCAGGCCTTGAGCAGGCGCAGGCCCGCCACCATGGCCTCGACTTCCATCGACGTGAACATCAGCGGCGGTACATCGTAGTCCGGCCGCAGGCGGTAGCCGATGCCGGCTTCGCCCTCCACGGGCACGCCTGACAGCGACAGCGCCTGGATATCGCGGTAGACCGTGCGCTCGGACACGCCCAGCCGCTGCGCGAGCAGTGCCGCCGTGGTCAGGCGGCGCCCGCGCAGGACCTGCACGATCTGGAAGAGGCGGTCGGCGCGTCGGCTCATGGCGGTGTCAGTGCGCGACGGCGGCGGGTGCGGCAACCATGGCCGGCTCGTGCAGGCCGATCCGGTTGCCTTCGCTGTCGGTGATATGGGCGAAGCGGCCCATGTTGTCGGGCAACTGCACGGGCCCGCGCACGGTGCGGCCACCGGCGTAGGTCACGCGTGCCAGCACATCGTCGAGTTGCGGTGCGTTGAAATACGGCACCGGGCCGTAGAACGCGCTGGACCGGTACTGCTCGCCGCGCACCAGTGCGCCGGCCGATTCGGCATGGGTGAACACCGCGATGTCGAGATCGCCGACCATGCCGCGACGCAGCGGATGCTCGAACACGGTTTCATAGAACTGCATCGCGCGCTTCATGTCGGTCACCGGGATTTCCAGCCAGTTGACCAGGGCATTGGACGGGTTGGCCATGGTGGCTCTCCTCTTCGTCATGTCGGGAGACCGGATGATGCGCGGGCACTCCTGACAGCGTGCTGTCAGGAGCATGTCAGGGGCGTCAGTGGGGCATCCAGGCGGCCATCACCGGCACCAGGATAGCCGTCAGCACGCCGTTCAGGCCCATGCCCAGCGCCGAGAACGCACCGGCTTCCTGGCTCACCTGGAATGCGCGGGCGGTGCCGATGCCGTGGGCGGCCACGCCGGTGGCAAAGCCACGCACGGTGTAGTCGCGCACCCGCAGCAGGTTCAGCAGGCCGGTGGCGCTGACCGCGCCGATGATGCCGGTTGCCATCACCAGCACGGCGGTCAGCGACGGCAGGCCGCCGATTTTCTCCGACACGCCCATCGCGATGGGGATCGTTACCGATTTCGGCGCCAGCGACCGCACCACCTCGGGCGATGCGCCGATCAGGTAGGCGATGCCCACTGCCGACACCACGGCCGCCACCGACCCCGCCAGCAGGCCCGCCAGCAGCGGCAGCACATGGCTGCGCAGCTTCGGCAGCTGGGTGTACAGCGGCACGGCCAGCGCCACGGTGGCCGGGCCCAGCAGGAAGTGCACGAACTGCGCGCCGTCGAAATAGGTCTTGTAGGGCGTGCCGGTCACGGTCAGCACCGTGACCAGGATAGCCACCGAGATCATCACCGGATTCGCCAGCGGCGAGAACCTGGCGCGCTCGTAGATGCGGAAGGCGAACACATAGGCGATCAGCGTGGCGGTCAGCCCGATCAGCGGACTGGCGGCCAGGTACACCCAGATTTCATTGAGACGCGGCGACATCATGGCTGGGCGCCTCCTTCCACGGCATCGGTGGATGGCTGCCCCGCCGGCGGCTTGCGCATCAGCGCGCGCGTGACCAGCGCGGTGACGGCGATGGCCACCCAGGTCGAGATCACCAGCGCGATGACGATCGGCATCCATTCGCTGCCGATGCGGTTGGCATGCACCATGATGCCGACACCGGCCGGCACGAACAGCAGCGACAGGTGCTTGAGCAGGTCATTGGCAGCGCCCTGGATCACGGGCAGCAGCCGGTTGTCGAATACCAGCCAGCCGAACAGCAGCAGCATGCCGATCACGGGACCGGGCACGGGCAGGCGCAGCGCATAGCTGATGACCTCGCCCACGGTCTGGAAGACCAGCAGAATGGCAAACGTCTGGAGCATGGGGGCAGCTTGGGAGACCAAATGGGATCAAATGTGCCGACATGGTACTCCCGTACAAGATGCGTGCAAGATGACGCATCAAGCGGTACCCGGATTCTCGGGTTTGCGCCCCTCTCCCACTTGTAGGACAGGGGCGATAGAGCGGGCGGGCCGTTGCGGCACGAACACGTTTGTTGTGGTGAAACGCTTGCCCTCTCCTCCAACCCCTGTCCCGCCGAGCGGGACAGGGGAGGCAACTCGACCACGACAAACGACTCTAGGCCGCCTGCACCGCCACCGTCGGTGCCAGCATCCGGTCCACCAGTTCCACCCAGTGGATCACCGGCGTCTCGGTGCCGCTTTGCAGGTGCGTGATGCATCCGATATTGGCCGTGGCGATGGCATCGGGCGACGTGGCCTGCAGTTTGTTCAGCTTGTCGTCGCGCAGCTTGTATGACAGTTCCGGCTGCAACACCGAATACGTGCCTGCCGAGCCGCAGCACAGGTGGCTGTCGGCGCAGAGCCGCACATCCACGCCCAGGCGCGTCAGCAGGGCTTCCACCTTGCCGCGGATCTGCTGGCCGTGCTGCAGCGTGCAGGGCGGATGCCACGCCACGCGGCGGCCGTCGCGCGGCACCGCGCCGGCCAGGCGGTGCAGGTCGTCGGCAAAATCGGGCAGCAGCTCCGACAGGTCGCGCGTCAGCGCCGACACGCGTGCGGCGCGTTCGGCGTACTTCGGATCGTTGCGCAGCAAGTGGCCGTAATCCTTGACCATCGCGCCGCAGCCCGACGCTGTCATGACAATGGCCTCGGCGCCGGCCTGGATATGCGGCCACCAGGCATCGATATTGGCGCGCATATTGTCGAGTCCGCCTGCATGGTCGCCCGTGTGGAAGCGGATGGCGCCACAACATCCGGCCTCGCGCGCCAACACCAGTTGCACACCAAGTTTGTCGAACACACGTGCCGTCGCGGCATTGATGTTGGGCGACATTGCGGGCTGCACGCAGCCGTCGAGCAACAACATCTTGCGCGGATGTTCATTGCGCGGCCAGGTGCCCGGCGGGGTCGGATGGGCGGGAACCTTGTTGCGTAGCGTCTGCGGCAACAGCGGCCGCACGATCTGGCCCAGCTTGAGCGCCGGGCCGAACAGTCCGGGGCGCGTCAGGCCCTCGCGCAGCATCCAGCGCGCAATGCGCTGCTTCGCGGGCCGCTGCACACCTTGTTCGGCCAGCCGGTCATCGACGATCTGCCGACCGATGTCGACCAGGCGCCCATACGTAACCCCCGACGGACAGGTCGATTCGCAGTTGCGGCACGTCAGGCAGCGGTCCAGGTGCAGGCGCGTGCTTTCGGTCACCGCGCTGCCTTCCAGCACCTGCTTCATCAGGTAGATGCGGCCGCGCGGGCCATCCAGCTCGTCGCCCAGCAGCTGGTAGGTGGGGCAGGTGGCGGTACAGAAGCCGCAGTGCACGCATTTGCCGACGATCGATTTCGCCTCTTCGCCTTCGGGCGTGTTGCGCAGGAATTCGGCCAGTGTGGTTTGCATGGTGGGGATCGTTATCGTTGGGGACCGTGTGCGGACGGTGGCTCAGAGCCCGCTGTACATGCGCTGCGGATTGAAGATGCCGGCTGGATCGAAGCTGGTCTTCAGCCGCTGGTGGATCGCGGCCAGCGGCGTCGAGAGCGGCGTGAACACGCCCACGGCCTTGTCGCCGTTGCGGAACAGCGTGGCATGACCGCCTGCGGCCTGGGCGATGGCGCGGACCTGGTCGGCCGACGCCGCGCTGTCGTCCTGCGCCAGCCACCAGCGCTGGCCGCCGCCCCATTCCACGAGCTGCTCGCCGGGCAGGTCCAGCGGCCTGGTCACCGGCGGTACGGCAATGCGCCACAACGCGCGGCCGGCGTCGCGCGCCGGGGTGAAGAACGGATAGGTCTGCTCGCGCAGTGCGGTCCACAGCTGCCCGGCGTGGCTGGCATCGACCACCTCGCCGCCCAGGCTGTCGCGCGCCGCGCAAACGGCGGCCGTAGCCCCGCTCAGGCGCACACACAGCACACCGTCATGCCAGGCCGAAGCCGCGATCGGCAGCGGCTTGCCGCCCCACTTGTTGAGCTGGTCGATGGCATCGGCCTGGGACAGTGCAAAGCGCAGCGTGGCGTCGTCGAACGGCACCGGCAGCACCTTCAGCGATACCTCGGTGACCAGGCCCAGCGTGCCCAGCGAGCCGGCCAGCAGGCGCGACACATCGTAGCCGGCCACATTCTTCATGACCTGCCCGCCGAAGTTCAGGATCTCGCCCTTGCCGTCCATCAGTTGCGCGCCAAGCACGAAATCGCGCAGGGCGCCCACCGACTGGCGGCGCGGTCCCGACAGCCCCGCCGCGAAGGCACCCCCAAGCGTGGCGGTGCTGGCCTGGCCGTGCGTGGCGAAGTGGGGTGCCTCGAAGGCCAGCATCTGGCGGTGTTCGGCCAGCACGTCCTCGATCTCGGCCAGCGGCGTGCCGCAGCGTGCGGTAATCACCAGCTCGGCCGGGTCGTAGTCCACGATGCCGCGATACGCGCGCGTGTCGAGCACGTTGCCGACCAGCGCCTGACCATAGAAATCCTTGCTGCCGCCGCCGCGCAGCCGCAGCGGGGTGCGGCTGTCGCCGGCCTGGCGAATCGCGTCGCGGAAGGTCGCGAGTGTGGCGTCGAGGGTGGCTTGCATGAGGACGTATGGTTATTGGGGTTGGTCGGGCGGCGGCGCATCCGGGGCGGATCAGCTGCGTGGCGGCTTTGGCGGCGGCCGGTTCTCCACGGCGCCTTCGAGCCGGCCTTCCAGGCCGGGCTCGCTGCGGTACTCGGGCAGCGCGCTGCCGCAGTGCTGGCAGTATTTCGCGGACGGCTCGTGCCCTTCGGTCAGGCAGTGCTCGCACGAGCGGGTGGTCAGCGGCCGCTTGATGATGCTGGCGGCCAGTTCGGCGCCGACGATGCCGGTCGGGAAGGCGATGATCCCGTAGCCCAGCAGGATCGTCAGCGACGTGATGAACTGCCCGATCGGCGTTTTCGGCACCATGTCGCCAAAGCCCGTGGTGGTCAGCGTGACGATGGCCCAGTACATGCTGAGCGGGATGCTGGTAAAGCCGTGCTCGGGGCCTTCCACCACGTACATCACGGTGCCCAGGATCACCGTGATGATGAACACGGTGGCCAGGAACACGAAGATCTTGCGCCGGCTGTTGGCCAGCGCGCGGGCCAGGATCTCGGCCTCCTCGAAGTACACGGTGAGCTTGAGGATCCGGAACACGCGCAGCAGGCGCAGCAGCCGTACATCGATCAGGAACGCCAGTTCGGGCGCGAAGAACGACGCCCAGGTGGGCATGATCGAGATGAAGTCGATGATGCCGTAGAAGCTCAGCGCGTAGCGCAGCGGCCGCTTCACCACGCACAGCCGCATGATGTACTCGGCCGTGAACAGCAGCGTGAACATCCATTCCAGCACCGTGAATGCCGTGCCCAGCCGCGCGTGCACCGACGGCACGCTGTCCAGCATCACCACGGCGACACTGGCGACGATGGCGATCAGCAGCACGACGTCGAACAGCCGCCCCGGGCGCGTGTCGGCTTCGAAGATGATCGTGTACCAGTGCTGGCGCCAGCCCGATTCGGGCTGGCCCAGGCGCTGGCGGATCATGGCGTTGGTGTGGCGTTGTGGCATGTCTGTCGAAACGGGTAAGCGGGTGAGCAAAAAAGCGGCGCGCCGCCATCCCCGCCGGGCCCTGCGCGTCGATCAGAATCGCGGGATGTCGGGATGCGGCAGCAGGCCGCGCCTGACGTGCATCTTGCCGTATTCGGCACAGCGCGCCAGCGTTGGGATGGCCTTGTCCGGGTTGAGCAGCCGCGCCGGATCGAACGCCGCCTTCACGCCGAAGAACGCCTCGCACTCCTCGCGCGAGAACTGCACGCACATCGAATTGAGCTTTTCGACGCCCACGCCGTGCTCGCCGGTCACGGTGCCCCCCAGTTCGACGCAGGTTTCGAGGATGTCCGACCCGAACAGCTCGGCCCGGTGCCATTCATCGACGTCGCCGCCATCGAACAGGATCAGCGGGTGCATGTTGCCATCGCCGGCATGGAAGACGTTGATACACCGCAAGCCGTATTTCTGCTCCATCTGTTCGATGCGCTTGAGCAGCGTGCCGATGTGCTTTCGCGGAATGGTGCCGTCCATGCAGTAATAGTCCGGCGAGATGCGGCCGGCTGCCGGGAAGGCGTTCTTGCGGCCGCTCCAGAAGCGCAGGCGCTCGGCCTCGTTCTGCGACACCGTGATGCGCGTGGCGCCCGATGCGCGCAGCACGTCGCTCATGCGGCCGATTTCCTCGGCCACTTCCTCGGGCGTGCCGTCGGACTCGCACAGCAGGATGGCGGCCGCATCAAGGTCGTAGCCGGCCTTGACGAATTCCTCCACGGCGGCCGTGGCGGGGCGGTCCATCATTTCCAGCCCGGCCGGGATGATGCCCGCGGCGATCACGTCGGCCACGGCATTGCCGCCTTTCTCCACGTCGTCGAAGCTGGCCATGATGACCTGCGCCAGCTGCGGCTTGGGAATCAGCCGGACGGTGACCTCGGTGACCACGGCCAGCATGCCTTCGGAGCCGATGATCGTCGCCAGCAGGTCCAGGCCCGGCGAATCGGGCGCCTCGGAGCCGAACACCACCACGTCGCCCTCCATCGTCACGGCGCGCACGCGCAGCACGTTGTGCACGGTCAGGCCGTACTTCAGGCAATGCACGCCGCCCGAGTTCTCGGCCACGTTGCCGCCGATCGAGCAGGCGATCTGCGATGAGGGGTCGGGTGCGTAATAGAGACTGTGCGGTGCGGCCGCTTCGGAAATGGCAAGGTTGCGCACGCCGGGCTGGACCACGGCCGTACGCGAATACGGATCGACCGACAGGATGCGCTTGAACTTGGCCAGCGACAGCACCAGCCCGCCTGCAATCGGCATGGCGCCGCCAGACAGGCTGGTGCCCGATCCGCGCGGTACCACGGACACGCCCAGCTCATGGCACAGGCGCAGCACGGCGCAGACCTGGTCCTCGGTGTCCGGCAGTACCACGGCGTCGGGCACCTGCCGATAGGCGGCCAGGCCGTCGCACTCGTAGGGGACGGTGTCTTCGGCCCGCCACAGCACGGCGGCGTCGGGCAGGATGTCCGCCAGCCGGGCCAGCAGCGTGGCGCGGCGGGTCTCTGCGGATACATCCGCCACGGTATGGGCGTCTTGCGGGGCGTTCATGGCAGCAACTCCTGTGACGGGCCGGGCGCCGCACGCTGCTTGGCAGGCACGCGGCCGGGACGGCAGACTATAGCGCAGGCGCCTCGCCAGGCGGGTGCCCGGGCACGTGAATTCCGCATGCCGACCCGATCAAAATGGTTCATGCCGGCAGGGCACCGGTGGCGGCCTGCCGGCGCATACCGTGGTCGGGCAGGGACGCTTCCAGCGTAGTGGCTGAGGCGCTACCAGTCCAGCCCGAGCAGCCAGTCGATGAAGTAGCGCGCCTCGGGCATCAGCGGCGCCTGCTCGCGCTCGACGATGTAGTAGCCGTGCGGCGAGATCGATTCCACGTCCAGCAGCTTCACCATCTGGCCGGCCGCCAGCCACTGGCGCGCCATGCGCTGGCGCACCAGGCCCACGCCCTGGTTCGACGCGATGGCCTCCAGCATCAGGCCGATGTCGTTGAACTGGGCGCCGGTCTGCGGCTCCGGCCAGTCCAGCCCGGCCGTCTCGAACCACGGGCGCCACGGCTCCAGCGGACTGCGCAGCAGCGTCAGGTTGTGCAGGTCCTCGGGTTTCGTGATCGCGAAGCCGTTCACGCGCTCGTAGTATTCGCGGCCGCACGCCGGAAACACGGGCTCCACCAGCAGCTTGGTGGTCCTGAGGTCCGGGTAACGGCCCGTGCCGTAGCGGATCTCGATGTCGGTGTCCTCGGCTTTCACGTCCAGGAACGGCACGGCCAGGTGCAGTTCCAGGTCGATATGCGGATACAGCGCGCTGAACTCGGGCAGGCGCGGCACCAGGTGCTGGCGGCCGAAGGTGGGCGGAATGGCCACGCGCAGGCGCGTGCGCAGCTTGTTGTACTCGGGGCGGGCCAGTTCGTTGAGCGACTTCAGCGCATCCTGCACGTTGCGCTGGTAGCGCGTGCCGGCCGCCGTGAGCCGCAGCGCGGCGTTCGAGCGCACGAACAGATCCTCGCCCCAGAGCTCCTCCAGGTTCTTGATGCGATGCGAGACCGCGCTGGGCGTGACCGAGAGTTCCTCGGCCGCGCGGGCAAAGCTGCCCAGGCGCGCCGCCGACTCGAAGGCGATCAGCAGGTGCAGCGGCGGAACGCGTTGGAAGACCGAAGCCATGGCCGCCGGCTCAGCGCGTGGCGCTGAAGATCTTGCCCGGGTTCAGGATATGGTTCGGGTCCAGCGCGTCCTTGATGGCGCGCATCAGGTCCAGCGCATCCTCGCCATGCTCCTGCACCAGGAAGCCGATCTTGTGCAGCCCCACGCCGTGCTCGCCGGTGCAGGTGCCGCCCATCGACAGCGCCCGCTCCACGATCCGGCGGTTGATGTCCTCGGCCTCGGCCATTTCCTCGGGCTTGCTGGTATCGACCAGGATTGCCACGTGGAAATTGCCGTCGCCGACGTGGCCCACGATCGGGCAGGGCAGCGACGACGCGTTCAGGTCGCGCTCGGTCTCGGTCACGCAATCGGCCAGGCGCGAGATCGGCACGCAGACGTCGGTGGTCACCGCGCGGCAGCCGGGCTTCAGCTGCAGCATTGCAAAGTAGGCCGTGTGGCGCGCATTCCAGAGCCGCGTGCGGTCTTCGGGGCGCGTGGCCCATTCGAAGCCCTGGCCGCCGTGCTCGGCCACGATTTCCTGCACGGTTTCGGCCTGCTCGCGCACGCCGGCCTCGGTGCCGTGGAACTCGAAGAACAGGTGCGGGGTTTCGGGCAGCGTCAGGTTGTCGTGGCGGTTGATCGCGCGGATCGCCAGCGCATCGACAAATTCCACGCGCGCCACGGGCACGCCCAGCTGGATGGTCTGGATGGTCGCGCGCACCGCGTCACCCATGCTCGGAAACGCGCACACGGCAGCCGAGATGGCCTCGGGCTGCGGGTACAGGCGCACCGTGACCTCGGTGATGATGCCCAGCGTGCCTTCGCTGCCGATGAACAGGCGGGTCAGGTCATAGCCGGCCGACGACTTGCGCGCATTGGTGCCGGTGCGGATCACCCGGCCATCCGCCGTGACCACGGTCAAGGCCAGCACGTTCTCGCGCATGGTGCCGTAGCGCACGGCGTTGGTCCCCGACGCCCGCGTGGCGCACATGCCGCCCAGCGATGCGTCCGCGCCCGGATCGATCGGGAAAAACAGGCCCGTGTCCTTGATTTCCTGGTTCAGCTGCTTGCGCGTGACGCCGGGCTGAACGGTGACGGTCAGGTCCTCGGGGTGGACGGCCAGCACGCGGTTCATTTGCGACAGGTCAAGGCTGACCCCGCCGGCGACGGCCAGCAAATGGCCTTCCAGCGAAGAACCCGCGCCGTAGGGAATCAGCGGCACGCCATGGGCGTTACACAGTTTGGCGACTTCGGCCACTTCCTCGGTGCTGTGGGCAAAGACCACGGCATCGGGCAGGGCGGCCGGGAATGGCGATTCATCGCGGCCATGGTGCTCGCGCACGCCGTTCGAGGTGGTAAACCGGTCGCCGAAGCGGGAGGTCAGGGCATCGGCCAGCGCAGACGGGAACGGACGGCGCGCCAGGGCGGCGGCAGGTGTGGGGTGGTTCATGCGGGTCTCCGGGCGGGCCGTATGGCTCTGTATGCAGTGGAATGCCGCTATTCTACGACTCGCCTACGCCGTGTGCGCCACCTGATGGGCGGGCATTAGCGGGCCGCCGGCCGATAAACGGCCATCCGGGACCGGAAGCAGGCCATAATTGCGCCACTTCAAGGTACCAACCCCAGAAAACAAGGAGACCGGCATGGGCAACCGCCTGTCCAAGATTGCCACGCGCACCGGCGATGCCGGCACCACCGGCCTCGGCGACGGCAGCCGCGTGGGCAAGAACAGCCTGCGCATCGCCGCGATTGGCGATGTCGACGAGCTGAATTCCCAGATCGGTCTGCTGCTGACCGAGCCGGACCTGCCGGCCGATGTGCGCGATGCGCTGCTCCATATCCAGCACGACCTGTTCGACCTGGGCGGCGAGCTGTCGATCCCGGGGTACACGCTGCTCAAGGAACCCCAGGTGGCGCAGCTCGACACGTGGCTGGAGCACTACAACGCCAGCCTGCCGCGCCTGGCCGAGTTCATCCTGCCGGGCGGCAGCCGCACCGCGGCCCACGCCCATGTCTGCCGCACCGTGTGCCGGCGCGCCGAGCGCTCGCTGGTGGAACTGGGCGCCGCAGAAGCGCTCAACGAGGCGCCGCGCCAGTACCTGAACCGGCTTTCGGACCTGCTGTTCGTGCTGGCCCGCGTGCTGAACCGGGTGGGCGGCGGCACGGACGTGCTGTGGCAGCGCGAACGGAAGTCCTGATTTGTGATTTATTAATTACTTTTAGGCTGCCGGGCGACCCGGCCGGATAAACCGAGAAAATTACTCGGATTTGCAGATTACACCCTTGAAATGGCCCGGGACGGCCACATTTCGCTCTCAGTCGAGATTGCAGTCCCTGACTGAGAGACAGGGCATTAGGAGAGAACACTATGGGTAAGATCATCGGTATCGACCTGGGTACCACCAACAGCTGCGTGTCGGTCCTGGAAGGCAACACGCCGAAAGTCATCGAAAACTCGGAAGGCACGCGCACCACGCCGTCGATCATTGCCTACATGGAAGACGGCGAGATCCTGGTCGGCGCCCCGGCCAAGCGCCAGGCCGTGACCAACCCGCGCAACACGCTGTATGCCGTGAAGCGCCTGATCGGCCGCAAGTTCGAGGAGAAGGAAGTCCAGAAGGACATCGGCCTGATGCCGTACTCGATCGTCAAGGCCGACAACGGCGACGCCTGGGTTGGCGTGCGCGACCAGAAGCTGGCCCCGCCGCAGGTGTCGGCCGAAGTGCTGCGCAAGATGAAGAAGACCGCCGAGGACTACCTGGGCGAGCCCGTGACCGAAGCCGTGATCACGGTGCCGGCTTACTTCAACGACTCGCAGCGCCAGGCCACCAAGGACGCCGGCCGCATCGCGGGCCTGGAAGTCAAGCGCATCATCAACGAACCGACCGCCGCGGCGCTCGCGTTCGGCATGGACAAGAACGAGAAGGGCGACCGCAAGATCGCCGTATATGACCTGGGTGGCGGCACGTTCGACATCTCGATCATCGAAATCGCCGATGTGGATGGCGAGAAGCAGTTCGAAGTGCTGTCGACCAACGGCGACACGTTCCTGGGCGGCGAAGACTTCGACCAGCGCATCATCGACTACATCATCGGCGAGTTCAAGAAGGAACAGGGCGTCGACCTGTCGAAGGACGTGCTGGCCCTGCAGCGCCTGAAGGAAGCTGCCGAAAAGGCCAAGATCGAGCTGTCGAGCTCGCAGCAGACCGAGATCAACCTGCCGTACATCACGGCCGACGCCTCGGGTCCGAAGCACTTGAACCTGAAGATCACGCGCGCCAAGCTCGAAGCGCTGGTGGAAGACCTGATCGCCCGCACGATCGAACCGTGCCGTACCGCGATCAAGGACGCCGGCGTCAAGGTCAGCGACATCGACGACGTGATCCTGGTGGGCGGCATGACCCGCATGCCCAAGGTGCAGGAACAGGTGCGCGAGTTCTTCGGCAAGGAAGCCCGCAAGGACGTGAACCCGGACGAAGCCGTGGCCGTGGGTGCCGCCATCCAGGGTTCGGTGCTGTCGGGTGACCGTACCGACGTGCTGCTGCTGGACGTGACGCCGCTGTCGCTGGGCATCGAGACGCTGGGTGGTGTGATGACCAAGATGATCTCGAAGAACACGACCATCCCGACCAAGCACGCCCAGGTGTTCTCGACCGCTGACGACAACCAGCCGGCCGTGACGATCAAGGTGTTCCAGGGCGAGCGCGAGATGGCCAGCGGCAACAAGCTGCTGGGCGAGTTCAACCTGGAAGGCATTCCGCCGTCGCCGCGCGGCATGCCCCAGATCGAGGTCTCGTTCGATATCGACGCCAACGGCATTCTGCACGTGGGCGCCAAGGACAAGGCCACCGGCAAGGAAAACCGCATCACGATCAAGGCGAACTCGGGTCTGTCGGAAGACGAGATCCAGCGCATGGTCAAGGACGCCGAGGCCAACGCCGAGGAAGACAAGAAGGCCCGCGAGCTGGCTGATGCCCGCAACCAGGCCGATGCGCTGATCCACTCGACCCGCAAGGCCCTGACCGAGCATGGCGACAAGCTCGAGGCCGGCGAGAAGGAAAAGATCGAAGCCGCGATCAAGGAACTGGAAGACGCCGCACGCGGCGGCGACAAGACCGAGATCGACGCCAAGGTCAACGCACTGTCCGAAGCCAGCCAGAAGCTGGGCGAGAAGGTGTACGCCGACATGCAGGCCAAGGCCGGCGAAGCCGGTGCGGCGGGTGCAGGCGCGGCCGGTGCCGGCCAGCAGCAGGCCCAGCCCCAGGACGATAACGTCGTGGACGCCGAGTTCAAGGAAGTGAACGACAAGAAGTAAGTGGGAAGGGGGCGGCGGCGCGGGTGATGCCGGCGCCGCCGCCCGTTCCCGACGCCGGGCGACGGTGGTCTGACTCAGGGTGCAAACCACGGTCGGACACCGCGCTCGGCTTTTTTGCTTATCGCCCGACGGGTGTTTTCGCACCTGCCGGGCCCATCAGGTATTGAGCCACCATGGCAAAACGTGACTACTACGAAGTGCTCGGGGTAGGCAAGAACGCGACCGAAGACGAGATCAAGAAGGTTTATCGCAAGCTCGCGATGAAGTACCACCCGGACCGCAATCCGGACAACAAGGAAGCCGAGGAAAAATTCAAGGAGGTCAAGGAAGCGTACGAGATGCTTTCCGACCCCGAGAAGAAGGCTGCCTACGACCAGTACGGCCATGCCGGCGTGGACCCGAACATGGCGGGCGGCTTCGGCGCCGGCGGGTTTGGCGGCGGTGGCTTTGCCGAGGCGTTCGGCGATATCTTCGGTGACATCTTCGGCCAGGCGGCCGGTGGTGGCGGCCGGCGCGGCAACGGCCCGCAGGCCTACCGGGGTGCCGACCTGCGCTACAGCATGGAGATTTCGCTGGAGCAGGCCGCGCACGGCCACGAGGCGCAGATCCGCGTGCCGCACTGGGACGATTGCGATCACTGCCACGGCAACGGCGCCGAGCCGGGGTCGTCGGTGGAAACCTGCCCGACCTGTAACGGCGTGGGCCAGGTGCGTGTGTCGCAAGGCTTCTTCACGATGCAGCAGACCTGCCCGAAGTGCCACGGCAGCGGCAAGTTCATTCCGAAGCCGTGCACCAAGTGCCACGGCCAGGGCAAGCTGAAGTCGCAGAAGACGCTTGAAGTGAAGATCCCCGCCGGGATCGACGAAGGCATGCGCATCCGCTCGTCGGGCAATGGCGAGCCGGGCATCAACGGCGGGCCGCCGGGCGACCTCTACGTCGAAGTGCATATCAAGGCGCACGAAGTGTTCGAGCGTGACGGCGACGACCTGCACTGCCAGATGCCGATCTCGTTCGCCACGGCGGCGCTGGGCGGCGAACTCGAAGTGCCGACGCTGGGCGGCAAGGCCAGTTTCCCGGTGCCCGAAGGCACGCAGGCCGGCAAGACGTTCCGTCTGCGCGGCAAGGGCATCAAGGGCGTGCGCTCGGGATATCCCGGCGACCTCTACGTGCATGTGAACGTGGAAACGCCGGTCAAGCTGACCGACGCCCAGAAGGAACTGCTGCGCCAGTTCGATCGCTCGGTGCATGAGGGCGGCTCGCGCCACAGCCCGCAGGAGCAATCCTGGCTGGACAAGGTGAAGAGCTTCTTCAGCTAAGCCTGCGCGCCGCTGGAAACAGAAACCGGCTACGTGAGCAACGTGGCCGGTTTTTTTATGTATCGTTGGTGCTGGAACGGCTCGCCGTCTCCGCCCTCTCCGCTTGCGGAAGAGGGGCTGGGGGAGAGGGCAAGCGGTTCGTTTTTTGACCACGCTCGCCAGATTGATGTCTCCCACCGACCCCTTCGTCCTGCTCGACGATGCCCACGCGCCGGGCGTTGCCGCGTCGCGCCTGTACACCGGTTTCGTGCGCGAAGACGTCGTGCCGGCCGGCACCGATGCCGCCGCACTCGACGCGCTGCTGGCGCAAGGCTGGCGCGACGGCCTGCATGTGACGCTATTCGCGCCGTATGAATTCGGCGGCCACCTGGTCGGCACCCCGGTCCATCTGGACGCCCGGGTGGACGAATCACTACCCTTTCACGATGGCGCGTTGCGCCTGTTCTGGTTTCGTGCGCTGACACTGCTCGATGCCGGACAGGTGAAGCAGTGGGTGGACGCGCAGGCGCTGCCTGGCCCGGCCGGTGTGTTCGACGTGGCGGGCAATTTGTCACGCCAGCAGTACACCGACGCCATCGCGCGTATCCATGCGTACATCGAGGCGGGCGATACGTACCAGGTCAACTTCACGCAGCGGCTGCGTTTCCAGGCTTTCGGCGATCCGGTGGCTTTCTACGCGGCGCTGCGCGATGCCCAGCCCGTGCCGTTCGGTGCGCTGGCGCGATTGCCTGGCGACGGCTGGGTGCTGTCGGTGTCGCCGGAACTGTTCGTGGCGCACGATGGCGATGGCCATCTGGTGGCGCGCCCGATGAAAGGCACCGCGCCGCGCACCGGCGATGCCGAAGTCGATGCACGATCCGCAAAGGTCCTGGCCGCCGATCCGAAGAATCGTGCCGAGAACGTGATGATTGTCGACCTGCTGCGCAACGACCTCGGTCGGCTGGCCGTGCCCGGCAGCGTAGCGGTACCCAATCGCTTTGTCGTGGAGCCATTTGGCCGCGTGCTGCAGATGACGTCGACCGTCACCGCCACGGCGCAGCCCGGCACGTCGTTCGGCGCGCTGATGCAGGCGCTGTTTCCGTGCGGGTCGATCACGGGCGCGCCCAAGCGCCGCACCATGCAGATCATTGCCGAGCTGGAATCGTCGCCACGCGGTCTCTACACGGGGTCGATCGGCTGGCTCGACGCGCCGCAAGAAGGCACCAGGCTGGGCGCTTTCGGCATGTCCGTGGCAATCCGCACGCTGGTACTTGCTGCCGCCGGCCAGGGCGGACTGCGGCGCGGCGAGATGGGGGTGGGCGGCGGCATCGTTCACGACAGCGTGGCGGACGACGAGTTTGCCGAGTGCGGCTGGAAGGCCCGTTTTCTCACCGCGCACGATCCAGGCTTCACGCTGTTCGAAACCATGCATGCGCACGATGGCGTGGTGCTGCATCGCGAGCGGCATCTTGCACGCATCACCAAATCTTCAAGAACGTTTGGATTCGCTTTCGACCTGCCTGCGGCGCGCGCGGCATTGCAGGCCGAGGCAGCACGGCTGGGCGATGGCGACTGGCGGCTGCGGATGAGCGTGGACAAGCGGGGTGCCATGGCGTTTGCCAGCGGGGCGCTGGTGCCGCTGGCCGCCGCGGCCGCCGATGTCGAATTGGCGGAATTGCGATTGCCCGTGGCCGATCCGCTGCGCCGTCACAAGCTCAGTGCGCGCAGCACGTTCGATCAGGGCTGGCAGGCAGCGGAGCGCGCGGGCGCATTTGATTGCCTGTTCTTCAATACGCGCGACGAACTGCTCGAAGGCGGCCGCAGCTCGGTGTTTGTCAGGGTTGATGGGCAGTGGCTGACACCGCCGCTGTCGGCCGACATCCTGCCCGGCGTGATGCGTGCGGTGGTGCTGGAAGACGGCGATGCGTTGGTCGACGGGCCGGTGGCCGAGGCCGCCGTGACGCGCGAGATGGTGCTGCGGGCCGAGGCGATCGTGATCGTCAATGCGCTGCGGGGAGCGATGCCAGCGCGGCTACGGATCAAAAGTTGAGGGTTTTCTCGCCTCTCCCGCAGGCGGGAGAGGGGAGTCGAACACGCCGGCAAGCGATCCGAATCAAGCCGAGAACGTGTGTTCCACCGCCGGGAAGCTGCCGTCCTTGACGGCCGCCACATAGGCGCGCACGGCGCCTTCGATCGAGGTCTGGCCGTCCATGAAGTTGCGGACGAACTTGGCCTTGCGCCCCGGGTAGATGTTCAGCATGTCCTGCAGCACCAGCACCTGGCCCGAGCAGTCCACGCCGGCGCCGATGCCGATCGTCGGCACCTTCACCAGCGCGGTCACCTCGCCAGCCAGCTTGGCGGGCACGGCTTCCATCAGGATCACCTGCGCGCCGGCCTGCTCCAGCGCCTGGGCCTCGCGCTTGAGCTGCGCGGCGCCGGCTTCGGTCTTGCCCTGCACCTTGAAGCCGCCAAACGCGTGCACCGACTGCGGGGTCAGGCCGATATGGGCGCACACCGGGATGCTGCGCTCGACCAGGAATTTCACGGTGGGTGCCAGCCACTCGCCGCCTTCGAGCTTCACCATCTGCGCGCCGGCGCGCATCAGCGTGGCGGCGCTTTCGAAGGCTTTCTCGGGCGTTGGATAGGTGCCGAACGGCAGGTCTGTCACCAGCAGCGCGGTCTGGTTGCCGCGCGCCACGCATTCGGTGTGATACGCCATATGCTCAAGCGTCACGGGCAGCGTGGTCTGCTGGCCTTGCATCACATTGCCCAGCGAATCGCCAACCAGGATCATCTCGACGCCGCAGTAGTCGAGCAGTGCGGCGAAGCTGGAATCGTAGGCGGTCAGCATGGCGATCTTGTCGCCGGCGTCACGCATGGCTTGCAGTTTGGGGGCGGTGACGGTCTTGCGGGAAGGGTCGAGGAGGTAACTCATGGCAGTGCCCGTAGGAGTGGCGGCCGTGTGTCGCACGAACAAGCTTCGGCGGCGGCCGTTGTCGTTATCGTGTTGTGCTGCCGGGGGCCTTAGGCGCGTCTTTGCAGCGGCTTTGGAGCAGATCAGCGGGCAGCGAGATTCAGGAAGGCCTTGCGGCCCCGCATGTTCTCGATGCGCGACAGTAGTGTACGGAAATCGCTGTCGTTGTCTACCGGATTGAAGTGGGCGGTATCGACGATCAGCACCGGGGCGTCGTCGTAGCGGTGAAACAGCTCGCCGTAGGCATCGTGCAGCCGTTGCAGGTACGACTCGTCGATGGCGGTTTCGCCAGGCAGGCCGCGCCGCAGAATGCGTTCGCGCAGCAGCGACGGCGTGGCCTGCAGCATGATGACCAGGTCCGCGCGTTGCGCGGGCACCTGCAGCCGTGCCGCCAGCGCGTCGTAGAGCGCCAGCTCGTCGGCCTCCAGCGTCAGCGACGCATAGAGACGGTCACGCGCAAAGAGAAAATTCGTAATCATGCGATGGCCGGCAAGCATCGCCGTCTGCCATTGCTGCAACTGCGTGGTGCGCTGGTTCAGGCAGGCCAGCTGCATCGCCAGCGCGTAGCGTTGCGGCTCGCGATAGAAACGTTCCAGGAAGGGATTGTGGCGTGCGCCGTCGGGCAGTTCGCCGGCCCGCAGGTACTGCGCCAGGCGCTGGGCCAGTGCGGACTTGCCCGATCCAACCGGGCCTTCGATGACGATGCGTCGCAGATGGTCGAGCATGCGTCAGTTGCGCTGCGCGCTCAGGAGGGGGTGTTGCCTTCCTGCAGGCGCGTGCATTTGCATGTGGAAAGCTTCTCGATGCGCTGGGCCTGCACGCCGGGCAGGAAGTCAGTCGCGCGGCCGCGGCCGGGGATGTCCAGCGTGGCATCCAGTTCAAGCAGCGGCACCAGCACGAAGGCGCGTTCCGTGATGCGCGGATGCGGCACGGTCAGGGCCTCGCTGTTGATCGACTCGGCGCCGAACAGCAGCAGGTCCAGGTCCAGCGTGCGGGGTGCGTTGTGGAACGGCCGCTCGCGGCCGAACTGGTCTTCGATGTGGTGGCAGATGCGCAGCAGTTGCGACGCCGTGAACGTCGTCTCGATCTTGATCACGGCATTGAAGTAGTCGTCGCCGCTGGCGTCGACCGGGGCCGTGCGATAGAACGACGACCGCGCAACAACCGTGATCCCGACCTGCTGGGCCAGGCACACGATGGCGTCTTTCAACGCCTGGCGCGCATCTCCAAGATTGGCGCCGATGCCGATGAAGGCAAGCGTCATGTTATTCCTCCGGCTGGGCGCGGCGCGGTCCCGGCTCGGGCTGACCTCCATCGGCCCCGTCAGTCGATTGCGCCTCGCTGCGGGAAGACACTTTATCCGATTTCCGTGGACCGCGTCGGCGGCGCCGTTTGCGCGCCGGCGCGTCGCCGTCGTGGCCGGTGCCGTCCTCGGCGCCTTCCGCGCCACCGTCCTGGCCGCCGTCGTGGCCGCCGTCGTGGCTGTCACCGGAACCGCCCCGGGCACCCTTGCCGGATTTGCCGCGCGCGGGCCGGGCCGATTCGATCAGCGCCTCGCGCTCGTCGGGGTGGGCGTTCTGGAAATCGGTCCACCACTGGCCCACCTCGGCCGGCTGTTCGCCAGCCTCGCAACGCAGTTGCAGGAAGTCGTAGCCGGCGCGGAAGCGCGGCGATTCCAGCAGGCGGTACGGCATGCGGCCCACGCGCTTCTCAAAGCGCGGCTGCATGCCCCAGATATCGCGCATGTCGGTGACAAAACGGCGCTGGATGGCCAGCTGGCCGGTCTGCTTTTCCAAGACCATGTCCATGGCCGTGTTCAGCGCGGCAATCGGGTGCTCGCCTTCGTCGCGCAGCTTGGTCCAGCGTTGCAGCACGTGGTGCCACAGCAGCGACGCGAACAGGAAACCCGGCGATACCGGCTTGCCGGCCTGAACGCGCCGGTCGGTGTTGTCGAGCGCCAGCTGCACGAAGCGCTGGCCCATCGGCTGTTCGATCGCCACATCCAGCAGCGGCAGCAGGCCCTTGTGCAGGCCGGCCTTGCGCAGTTCCTGCAGCGATGCCCAGGCGTGGCCCGACATCAGCAGCTTGAGCATCTCGTCGAACAGGCGCGCGCTGGGCACGTTGTGGATCAGCGGTGCCAGTTCGGCGATCGGCGCGCGCGTTTCCTCGTCGATGCCGAAGCTGGTCTTGGCGGCAAAGCGCACCACGCGCAGCATGCGGACGGGGTCCTCGCGGTAGCGCGTGACCGGGTCGCCGATCATGCGCAGCGTGCGGGCGCGGATGTCTTCCATGCCGTGGTGGTAGTCATGCACGGTCTGCGCGGCCGGATCGTAGTACATCGCGTTGATGGTGAAGTCGCGGCGTTCCGCGTCCTCGGCCTGCGATCCCCACACGTTGTCGCGCAGCACGCGGCCGCTGGCGTCGATCGCGTGCGTCTTGCTGTCAAGCTCGGCGCGCTTCAGGCGGCGGCCTTCGGGCAGCGTCTCGCTGGCCACGGCATCCACCAGCGCGCGGAACGTCGAGACCTCGATGATCTCCTGCTCGCGCCCGCCGTAGAACGTGACGTGCACGATCTGGAAGCGGCGGCCAATGATGCGCGAGCGGCGGAACAGCGCCTGCACCTGCTCCGGCGTGGCATTGGTGGCCACGTCGAAATCCTTGGGCTTGATGCCAAGCAGCAGGTCGCGCACGGCGCCGCCCACGATGTAGGCCTGGTAGCCGGCCTGCTGCAGCGTGGACGTGACCTTGACCGCGTTGCGCGAGATCAGCGCCGGGTCGATCTTGTGTTCTTCCACGCCAACCACGCGTGGGGTATGGGCGCGGCCGGTGCGGCGCTGTTTCGGCCCCGGTTTGCCTAGCAGCCGGGTGATGAGCTTCTTGATCACGTCAGAACAGGTCCATGATGCGCCAGCCAGCTGCCGCGGCGTGGTTGCGCAGGCGGTCGTCGGGGTTGGCGGCAATCGGCTCGCTGACCTTTTCGAGCAGCGGCAGGTCGTTGGCCGAATCGCTATAGAACGTGGTGGTGCCGAAGTCGTCCCACTTGGCGCCCAGGCTCTTGAGCCAGCTTTCCACGCGGGTGATCTTGCCTTCGCGGAAGCTCGGCACGCCGAAAACTTCGCCGGTGAAGGCGCTCTCGGGCTTGCCGTCGACCGTTTCCGGATCGGTGGCGATCAGGTGCTTGATGCCGAACGCCTGGGCGATCGGCGCCGTGACAAAGCTGTTGGTGGCGGTGACCACCGCGCACAGGTCGCCGGCTTCCAGGTGCTTGTAGACCAGGGCCTTTGCCTGCGGCGTAATGACGGGCTCGATGACCTCGTGCATGAAACGCACGCGCCATTGATCCAGGCGGTCGCGCGGGTTGGCCGCCAGCGGGGCCAGCGCAAAGCGCAGGAATTCCTGGATATTGAGCGTCCCAGCCTTGTATTGGCTGTAGAACTCGTCGTTCTTGCGACGATACGATTCCTCGTCGACGACGCCCATGCGGACCAGGAAGCGGCCCCATTCGTGGTCGCTATCGGTCGGGATCAGGGTGTGGTCGAGGTCAAACAGTGCCAGATTCATGGGGCGCGATTTTACATTAAGGTGCCCCGGGCGGTCGGCCGGGCCCGGGCTGAAGTGGGGTGGCGTGTCGCCGGCCCCACCAAGAAAGGATGGGTTCCGGTGGTTACTCCCGGAATTCGGCGAACATTTCGCGCAGCAGCGGCAGCGTCACCGCGCGCTTGCGCTCCAGCGAATACATGTCCAGCGCGTCAAGCAGCGCCATCAGGCTGGGCATGTCGCGATAGTGGCGCGTCACGAGCCAGTGCGGGATTTCGGGTGACAACTGCAGCCCGCGCTCCTTGGCGGCCTGCACCAGCGCGGCCATCTTGTCCTCGTCGGACAGCGGCTGGAGCTGGTAGACCAGCCCCCAGCCTAGCCGTGTGCGCAAATCTTCACGCACCGGCATGGCGCGCGGTGCCAGCCCGCCCGCCACCACCAGCGCACAGCGCACATGGGCGCGCACCTCGTTATAAAGCGAAAAAACGGCGATCTGGCGTGCCTCGTCCAGCAGGTCGACGTTGTCGACGGTATAGATCTGGCAGGCCGGGTCGAACATGAAATCGGCCAGCGCATGGTGCGGGCTCAGGTAGCGGCAGTTCAGGCCGGCATGGATTGCGGTGTCGCATACGGCATGCAGCAGGTGGGTGCGGCCGGACCCCATGTCGCCCCAGAGGTAGAACAGGCGGTCGTCGGCCTGCTCGCGCGCCACCAGGCCGGGCAGGTCGCGCAGGCGCTGCACCGGCTCGCGATTGGCCGACACGAAGAAATTGTCGAACGTGGAAGGGGGCGGGCTGCCCAGTTCCAGCGACAGCTGCTTATGACTATGACGCGGTGACATGACGAATCCGTTGCTTGCGCGATACGTGCCTGCAGTATGCCTAGTTCCGGCCTAGTGCCGATAGAGGTCGCTGGCCAGGTAAACGCGCCGCAGCTGACGCGCGCCGACCAGCAGCACGGCACAGGTTGGCAAGGCCAGCAGCACGCCAAAGAAGCCGAACAGCTGCCCGAATGCCAGCAGCGCGAAGATCACCACCAGCGGATGCAGGCCGATGCGCTCGCCCACCAGGCGCGGTGTCAGGTAGAAGCTTTCCACGAACTGGCCGATGCCGTATACCACGGCCACGGCGCCCAGCCCGTACCAGTTGCCGAATTGCAGCAGCGCGGCCACCACCGCCAGCGCCAGCCCGATGCCGAAGCCGATATACGGGATGAACACGGCCAGGCCGGTGAAGATGCCCACCGGAATGCCCACGTCGAAGCCGGCCACGGTCAGGCCGATCGAATAGATCGCGGCCAGGATCACCATGACCAGGATCTGGCCGCGCAGGTATTGCGACAGCAGCGCGTCGGTCTCGGCGGACAGTTCATGCACCTTGGGCACCCAGCGGCGCGGCACCAGGCGCTCGATACGCCGCATGACCATGTGCCAGTCCATCAGCAGGTAGAACATCAGGATCGGTACGATGAACAGCAGGCCGGCGAACTCGATCAGTGCCGAACCCGACACCCGGACATAATCCAGCAAGACCTGCACCAGGTCTTCGGGGCTGGCCGCGAAGCGGTTCTGCAGCATGCGGCGCAGGCCCGGGAAGTCGAAACGCACCCGCACGCCCAGTTCGGCCAGCTTGGGCGCCAGCACGCTGTTGAGCTTTTGCAGCAGGATCGGCACCTGCTCGCGCAATTGCGGGATCTCGCGCTGGAGCACGGCGATCAGCAGCAGCACCAGCAGCAACAGGACCACGCCCAGCAGCCCGATCATCAGCGCCACGCCGATAAACCGGGGCACCCGGCGGCGTTGCAGCCAGTCCACGCCCGGATTGAGGATATACGCGAAGATGAAGGCGACCAGGAACGGCGTCAGAACGGGCGCCAGGGCCAGAATCACGGCGAACAGGGCGGCGGCGACAACAATCCACAGCAGGATGCGCTTGGTGTCTGGGGAAAGCAGGGGAGCGGTCATCGGAGGGGCCGGCGCGTCATGGGTTGGCAGTGTGGCAGGTGGATTCGTCCGCGATCACTGGTCGCCGGGAGCCTGTATCCGTTAAAATTGCGATTTTACTGGACTCGCGTCCGTGCTCCGCCCCAGATTGGCCCCCCGGCCCGGGACGCAGCGAAAAAGCGACGCATTCCACACTTCACCCTCATCCAAGACAAGCAGGTTCTCATGAGCGCATCCCCGACCGCCGGCCAGGCAGGCCTTTCCTACCGCGATGCCGGTGTTGACATCGATGCCGGCGACGCCCTGATCGACCGCATCAAGCCGTTTGCCAAGCGCACCATGCGCGAAGGCGTGATGGCCGGTATCGGCGGATTCGGCGCCCTGTTCGAACTGTCGAAGAAGTTCCAGGAGCCGGTGCTGGTGTCCGGCACCGACGGCGTGGGCACCAAGCTCAAGCTGGCGTTCCAGCTGAATCGCCACGACACCGTGGGCCAGGATCTGGTTGCCATGAGCGTCAACGACATCCTGGTGCAGGGTGCCGAGCCGCTGTTCTTTCTGGACTACTTCGCCTGCGGCAAGCTGGACGTGGATACCGCGGCCACCGTGATCCAGGGCATCGCCCATGGTTGCGAACTGTCGGGCTGCGCGCTGATCGGCGGCGAAACCGCCGAAATGCCGAGCATGTACCCGGACGGCGAATACGACCTGGCCGGTTTCGCGGTCGGTGCCGTGGAAAAGAAGAAGATCATCGACGGCAGCACGATCCGCCCGGGCGACGTGGTGCTGGGCCTGGCTTCGTCGGGCGCGCATTCGAACGGCTACTCGCTGGTGCGCAAGATCATCGAAGTCGCCAAGCCGGACCTGAACGCCGACTTCCACGGCCAGCGCCTGCAGGACGCCATCATGGCGCCGACGCGCATCTACGTGAAGCCGCTGCTGTCGCTGATCGACACGTTGCCGGTCAAGGGCATGGCCCACATCACCGGCGGCGGCCTGACCGAAAACGTGCCGCGCGTGCTGGCCGACAACCTGACCGCCGTGATCCAGCGCGATGCCTGGACGCTGCCGCCGCTGTTCCAGTGGCTGCAGGCGCAGGGCAACGTGGCCGACGCCGAAATGCACCGCGTGTTCAACTGCGGCATCGGCATGGTCGTGATCGTGGCAAAGGAAGACGCCGAACGCGCCATCCGTCACCTGCAGGCCGCTGGCGAAGCGGTGTGGCAGATCGGTGAGATCCAGGAGCGTGCCGAAGGCCAGGCGCAGACCGTGGTGGTCTGATTCCCGTCCTGCCCGGCATGTAAAAGCCCGATCGAGAGATCGGGCTTTTTGTTTTGCGGTGGCGTCCGTGCGGCGTTATTCGACGCTGCCAAGCCGGGTCAGCGCGTCGCCCGTCACGCGGCAGATCCGCCAGTCCGGCATCACGTCGGCGCCCATCGCCTGGTAGAAATCGATCGACGGCTGGTTCCAGTCCAGCACCGACCACTCGAAGCGGCCGCAGCCACGTTCCACGGCCAGCGCCGCCAGATGCCTGAGCAGGGCCTTGCCCAGCCCATGGCCGCGCCAGGCCGGCTCGACGAACAGGTCTTCCAGGTACAGCCCGGGTTTGGCAAGAAAGGTCGAGAAGTTGTGGAAGAACAGGGCAAAGCCCACGGCCTGCCTCGCGCCGTCCTGGTCAACCTCCACGATCACCGCTTCGGCATGGGGCCTGGCGCCGAACAGCGCGTCGCCAATCTTCTGCGGCGTGGCTTCCACCAGATGCGTCAGTTTTTCGTATTCGGCCAGGTCCGAGATCAGGCGGAACAGCGTGGCGCTGTCGGCGGGCGTGGCGGGGCGGATCGAGAAGGCGGTCATCGCAATTCGCTTAAAAAACGGAAGCGATGATTATCGGTCACTCTGCGTGCGATCACCAGCCCGCGGCCCGGGCCACCTGCGCCACGTAGTCGGACGCCAGGGCATCGACGCTGATGCGCTCCGGGGTGCTGCGCAGCCACGTCAACTGGCGTTTGCACAGCTGGCGCGTAGCGGCAATGCCGCGCTCGCGCATCGTGGCGGCATCGCAGTCGCCATCGAGGTATTCCCACACCTGCCGGTAGCCGACGCAGCGCATCGACGGCAATCCCAGGTGCAGGTCGCCGCGTGCGCGCAGCCGCTGGACTTCGTCGATCAGCCCGCCGGCCAGCATCGCGTCGAAGCGGCCGGCGATACGGGCGTGCAGCACGGCGCGATCCGACGGCTCCAGCGCGATCACGCGGTAGCGCGCATCGGCCGCGCCCGTAAAGGTCCGCGCATCGGCCTGACGTGCCAGCAGCGCCGACATCGGCTGGCCGCTCAATCGGAAAATCTCCAGCGCACGCTGGATACGTTGCGCATCGTTGGGCGCCAGGCGCGCGGCCGTGACCGGATCCACCTCGGCCAGCATCGCATGCAGCGCTGGCCAGCCGCGGTCGGCGGCCAGCGCATCGAGTTCGGCGCGCACCGTGGCATCGGCCTGCGGCAGGTCGTTCAGGCCCTGCGTCAGCGCCTTGTAATAGAGCATCGTGCCGCCGACGATCAGCGGCGTGTGTTCGCGTGCCCGGATTTCGTCGATCAGCCGCTCCGCATCGGTCACGAATTGGGCGGCCGAATAACTGTCGAGCGGATCGATGATATCGATCAGGTGGTGCGGCACGCTGGCCAGTTCGGCCGGCGTGGGCTTGGCAGTGCCGATATCCATCCCGCGATAGACCAGCGCCGAATCGAGGCTGATGATCTCCACCGGCTTGCGCGCGGCCAGCTCCAGCGCGGCAGCGGTCTTGCCGGACGCGGTGGGCCCCAGCAGGCAGACGATGGGCGGAAAGTCGGAAAGCTGCGATGACATCGTCAAACGGCCAAAAGGCGCTTACTGGCCGCGCAGGAACAGGCGGTCGAGTTCGGTCACGGTCAGTTGCACCCAGGTGGGACGGCCGTGATTGCACTGGTCGGCGCGCTCGGTCTGTTCCATCTGGCGCAGCAGCGCGTTCATTTCCTCGACGGTCAGCTTGCGATTGGCGCGCACGGCGCTATGGCAGGCCAGCGTGGCGAGCAGTTCGTTCTGGCGTTCGGCCAGCACACGCGAGCCACCGTACGATTGCAGGTCGCGCAGCACGTCGCGCGCCAGCGCTTCGGCATCGGCCTGCTTGAGCAGGGCCGGAATCGCGCGCACGGCCAGCGTGGTGGGCGACACCGGCGCAATGTCGAAGCCCAGCAGCTGCAGGGTTTCCTGATGCTCCTCGGCTGCGCCGATTTCCACTGGACTGGCCGGCAGCGTGACCGGGATCAGCAGTGGCTGTACGGCCAGCTGGCGGGCGGCCAGGCCGTCCTTGATCTGTTCGTAGAGGATGCGTTCGTGGGCCGCGTGCATGTCCACCAGCACCAGGCCCCGGGCGTTCTGCGCCAGCACGTAGATGCCGTGCAACTGGGCGATGGCGTAGCCAAGCGGATGATCGACGTCGCCCGCTTCGGCATCGGCGCCCGGCAATTCCGAGACGCGCGGCGGCAGGCGGTCGAGCAGGCTGGGCGGCTCGTCGGCACGGGCGGCCTGGGCGTCGGCCAGCCAGGCGGGCGGGCGCGACGAAGGCTGCCACGCCCCGGGATTGGCCGACCCCGGCGAGGTGGCTTCGCGCACCATGCCCAGGTAGGCCTGGCGCGGCTGCGCGATACCCAGCTCGGTCTGGCGGCCCGCCGAATAGTTGACCCATTGCGGCGCGGCGCCGGGCACCCCGGGTGCCGGCATGGCCGGGCGCGCGGCTGGCATCGGCATCAGGCCGGCGCCGTCGTCGGTATCGGAATGCAGGCTGTCGCCCTGTTCGCCGGCCTGGCGTGCCAGGCAGCGCTGCACGGCGTGATAGACGAACTGGTGCACGGCGCGCGATTCGCGGAAGCGGACCTCGATCTTCGACGGGTGGACGTTGACGTCGACCAGTTCGGGCGGCAGGTCCAGGCACAGCACGTACGACGGGAATCGATCACCGTGCAGCACGTCCTGATAGGCGCTGCGCACGGCGTGATTCAGCAGCTTGTCGCGCACGAAGCGCCCGTTGACGAAGAAATACTGCTGGTCGGGGCGTCCGCGCGAGGCCGTGGGCAGGCCGGCAAAGCCATACAGGTGCAGCGCGTCGGCATCTTCGTCCAGCGCCAGTCGCGCACGGGCAAAGTCGCCACCCAGCACCTGCGCGGTGCGCGTGGACACATCGCCGGCATTCCAATGCTCCAGCGGCTTGCCGTTATGGTGGACGGAGATCGTGACGTCGGGCCGCGCCAGCGCCGCGCGCCGGATCATTTCCAGGCAGTGGCCCAGTTCGGTTTGTTCCGATTTAAGGAACTTTCTACGTGCTGGCGTGTTGAAGTACAGGTGCTGCACATCGATCATCGTGCCCACGCCGCCCGAAGCCGGCTGCAACTGGCCGCTGTCGGCGCTGATCTGGGTGGCGTGTGCGGCGGTGGCGGTGCGGCTGGTCAGCACCAGGTGCGAGACCGAGGCAATCGACGCCAGGGCCTCGCCCCGGAAGCCGAGGGTCAGGACCGATTCGAGTTCGTCGAGCGAGGCGATCTTGCTGGTGGCATGGCGCATCAGCGCAACGGGCAGTTCGTCGGCAGGAATGCCGCAGCCGTTGTCGGTGATGACAATGCGCCGCACGCCGCCTTCCTCCAGCCGGATGCCAAGCTGCGTGGCGCCCGCATCGAGTGCGTTTTCGAGCAGTTCCTTGACGACCGATGCCGGACGCTCCACCACCTCGCCAGCGGCAATCTGGCTGATCAGTTGATCGGGCAACGGACGGATCGGGCGGCCAGGCTGGGTGGTGCGAAGGGGGGGTTGGGCGTCGGGCAGGGCGGCGTCGGCAGGCATGCGGGCGATTATACGTGCGCGTGGACACGTTTTCGGCACAAGTCGGGACAAGAGGTGACGGATTGTCGCAATGGCTCTTGTATGATGGGGGCCTTCTTTGGAGAGAGGCTAACTTGGATACCGTATTGCATCTGATCGACATGGTGCTGCATGTCGACAAATTCCTGGGACAGTTCGTCCTGGACTATGGGGTCTGGGTCTACGGCATCCTGTTTGCCATCGTCTTTGCCGAGACCGGGCTGGTGGTGCTGCCGTTCCTGCCGGGCGACTCGCTGCTGTTCATTGCCGGCGCCATGTGCGCGGCCGGCGCCATGAACGAGTGGATGCTGGCGGGCCTGCTGTTCGTGGCTGCCATCACGGGCAACACGGTCAACTACTTCGTGGGCAGCTGGATCGGCCCCAAGGTGTTCGACCAGCACTGGCGCTTCCTGGACCAGCAAGCCCTGCGCAAGACACACGACTTCTATGAACGCCATGGCGGCAAGACGCTGGTGATGGCGCGCTTTATCCCGATCGTGCGCACCTTCGCGCCGTTCGTGGCGGGCGTGTCGCAGATGACGTTTGCACGCTTCCAGCTGTTCAATGTGATTGGCGCGGCCACCTGGGTATTCGGCCTGGTGTTCGCCGGGTACTTCTTCGGCAACCTGCCGTTCATCAAGCAGTACCTGAACCTGATCGTGCTGGCTGGTATCGGCGCGGCGGTGGTGCCGCTGGTGCTTGGTGGCCTGTGGAAGCTGGTGCGCGGCAAGGGCCGCACGCGCGCCCCGGCCGACCGCTGAGCCGTACGCCCGGGCAGCCGGGTGCCGCGGCCTGGCGTCAGTTCAGGCTGCGGCTCATCATGCGCAGGGCCGGCATGCGGTCGCGGATCTGCGTGGTATCGGCGGCGTCGGGACGGGCCTGGACATAGGCTTCCAGGTCTTCCAGCGCCGGCCGGAAGCACTCCAGGTTGGCATAGGCCAGGCCGCGGTCGCGGACTTCCTCGATCGAATCGGGCAGCAGGATCACCAGACGGTTCTGCACCGCCAGCAGCCGCTGCCAGCGCGATTCCTGCAGATAGATGGCCTTCAGGTTGCGCAGTATGCGCGCCACGATCTCGCGATGGCCGGCGACCTGCAGGAAGAGCCCCAGCGGCACTTCATTCGACCCCGTGATGCCTTCGCGCTCCAGGAACGGGTCGAGCATCTCCTGCAACTGTTCCTTCGATAGCGTTTCGCCGGTCAGCGGGTCCAGCACGACCTCGCCGGCGGGAATCGTCATGCGCACCAGGAAATGATTGGGAAACGACACGCCCTTCAGCGGCAGCCCGATCTGCTGGCCCAGTTCCATGTAGAGCACGGCCAGCGAGATGGGAATGCCACGACGCTGCTTGAGCACCACGTTCAGGTACGAATTGTCCGGGTCGTAGTAGTCGTTGGCGTTGGGTCCGAAACCCAGGTCGCGGTAAAAGAAATGGTTCAGCAGGCGCAGGCGCTGGATGGCCGGCGTGCCTTCGGCGATCCGCCGCTTCAGGCGCACTGCCAGCACATCGAGGGCGGCCAGTTCGGCCTGCAGGTCAAGGTCAGGATAGGCGTCCTGGGCGATCGCCAGCGCGGTCTCGGTCAGCGGGATCGCATCGTCGTCGGCCACGAGGCTGGCGAAGTAATCCAGGACTTTCGTGGAGGTCATGGGGCGGTGTTCCTGACTAGCCGGCGCGGCGCCGGAAGGCTGCGTAGCGCAGGCCCATGAGCCACAGTGTACCGAAGTAGACCGCCGCCGCAAGTACCAGGCAGGCAGCCATCAGCGCGATGCGCAGCCACGGCGTGGCACCCATCGCCACCCAGTCGAAATTGCGCGAGAACCACAGCAGCATGCCGGACAGGATCAGCATGGCCGCGGCCAGCCGCAGCAGGAACATGCCCCAGCCCGGTGCCGGGTGGTAGAAGCCGCGCCGGCGCAAACCGAAGAACAGCAGCAGGGCATTGACGGTGGCGCCGAAGCTGATCGACAGCGGCAGGCCTGCGTGCCCCAGCATCGGTACGAACACGAAATTCGACAACTGCGTGATCGCCAGCACCAGGATTGCGATCTTGACCGGGGTGCGGATGTCCTGTCGTGCATAGAAGCCCGGCGTCAGGATCTTGATGAGGATCAGTGCCAGCAGGCCCACGCCATAGGTGGCCAGCGCCTGGCGCGTCATCTCCACTGCATGGGCATCGAAGCGGCCATAGTTGAACAGCACGGAGGTGAGCGGCGCACCGAACAGCATCAGTGCGGCCGCGCAGGGCAGGGCCAGCAGGAAGGTCAGCCGCAGGCCCCAGTCGAGCAGGCCCGAGTATTCCTCGCGGTTGCCGTCGGCGTTGGCGCGCGACAGGCTCGGCAGCAGGATGGTGCCCAGCGCCACGCCCAGCAGCGCCGTCGGAAACTCCATCAGGCGGTCTGCATAGGTGATGTACGACACCGCACCGGCGCCCAGGCGCGACGCGATATTGGTATTGATGATCAGGCTGATCTGGGCCACCGACACGGCCAGCAGTGCCGGCGCCATCTGCTTGACCACGCGCCGCACGCCCGGGTTGGCCCAGGCCTCGCGCAGGTTCAGCGAGATCCGTGGCAGCACGCCGAGGCGCCGCATGGCGGGCACCTGGATCGCGAGCTGCAGCACGCCACCGATCAGCACGCCCCAGGCCTGCGCGTAGATCGGCTGCTTCATATGCGGCCCCACCCAGACCGCGGCCACGATCAGGCAGAGATTGAGCAGCACCGGCGTGAACGCCGGCACCGCGAAGTTGCGCCAGGAGTTCAGGACCCCGGACGCCAGCGCCACCATCGAGATCAGGCCGATGTACGGAAACATCACGCGCGTCATGAACACCGCCGAGTCGTAGGTCTCGGCATCGCCGCGGAAGCCCGTGGCCACCACGGTCATGACGATTGGCGCGGCAATCACGCCCAGCAGCGAGACGGCGGCCAGCACCCAGGCCATGACCGTGGCCACGGCGTCGATCAGCAGATGGGTCTCCGCCTCGCCACGCTTGCCGTGGTATTCGTTCAGGATCGGCACGAAGGCCTGCGAGAAGGCCCCTTCGCCAAAGATGCGGCGCAGCAGGTTGGGGATGCGGAACGCCACGTTGAAGGCGTCGGTCATGTCCGAGGCGCCAAAGGCCCGGGCAATCAGGATTTCGCGCATCAGGCCGGTGATGCGCGAAAGCATCGTCAGGCCGCTGATGGTGGCAAGCGCTTTGAGAAGGTTCAAGGTGGTATTCGGGGAAAGCTTCAGGCCGGCCGGCGGGTGCGCAGCCAGGGCGGAACGCGGTTCAGACGCCCGTTTGGCCCCAAAAGTTGCCACGGCGCCACGGTCTGCGGCCAGGCGGCGCCGGATGTGGCGCTTATTATACGGATCGGCCGTTGTTGGGCGACCGCCAGCACGGGTATACGAATCGCCCTTGCCTGTGACGCCGGCATGTGTGTATAATCGCCGATTCGCAAGGACAGTCGCGTCCAGGATTCGTTTGTCGAAACATCCCGGGTCGCAAGATGTGACTTAATTGTTGCGTCCCAAATTATTGCGTCGCCCCGGGCGCGCATTCTGAATTCAGGAAGAGAAACATGGCAAATTCCGCACAAGCTCGCAAGCGCGCGCGCCAAGCCGTCGCCGCGAACGCCCACAATTCCAGCCTGCGCTCGCGTCTGCGCACCGCCGTCAAGGCAGTCCGCAAGGCCATCGACGCTGGTGACAAGGCTGCTGCTGCAGAGATTTTCAAGCAGTCGCAAACGATCATCGACAGCATTGCTGACAAGAAGATCGTGCACAAGAACAAGGCCGCACGTCACAAGTCGCGCCTGTCGGCCGCCATCAAGGGCATGGCCGCCTAAGTCTGCCTGGGCCACCTCGGTGGCCTGCAGAAAAGAAAAGCTCGTCTCCGGACGAGCTTTTTTGTTTTCGGGCGTGCCACTGGGCTTGCCCTCTGTCGCAGGCGCCTTGGCGCGCCAACAAAAAACCCGGCGCCGGCCGGGTTCTTCATTTTGAGGTGTTGCCCTCGGTGTCAGTTATCGACCGAGCAGGCTTCCACGACCTGGAGGTTGTTGTCCCGCGCGAAGTTCAGGACGAAGTCGAGCGCCTTGGGCTCGATGTCGCGCAGGCGGGTATCGACCACCACGTTCTTGACGCCGGCCACGATCACCGGACGCACATACGGCGAGTAGGTCAGGCGGGGATCGCCGGTATCGCCTTCGGGACGGAATTGCGCCATCACGCCGCACAGCCGCTCGGCCCAGTCGCTGGGGCGGAAGGTCTTGCCTTCCTTCGTAACGCCTTGGATGAAATATTCGCGGACTTGGGGGGTGGTCATGGGACTGCGGGGATCTGCTTGGTGACTCGACGGTAAACCCGCTTCAACGGGCGCACCGTTTGACGCATCCGGCGGGCGATTGGTTCGCGCGCATCCGGACATGACCAGCGGGGCGGTGGTGTCGGCGGGGGCACTTTTGATGCCGGCGGCGGGCTGCTGGCATGGGTATGCCGGGCCCCGCGTGAATCAGCGAGTATTATATCTTATATAAGACCTGCGCATAAGGCTGAATCCTGTCGGAAACCTGTCAGTGGCCGCCAGTGCGGCGCCAGTGCCGCCTCTGGAGGTTAACGGAGCGGGCTCGCCAAAGCTGGAATAATCCCTTATGATCTTTGCAATTACATTGCGTAAGCGACGCGAAAGGCGGCTCCGCGACACGCTCCGGCCTTGAAAGATTGCCCTTCCGCGCAATCGGGCTGCGTGTCCAAAGCGAGCCGCTTTCTTTGTTTTATGAGCCCAACCCCGATCAAGCATTACCTCCAGTTCAGCGATCTCGGTGCCGACGAGTACGCGTACCTGCTGGACCGCGCGAGGATCCTGAAGGCGAAGTTCAAGAACTACGAGACATGGCACCCGCTGCACGACCGCACGCTGGCCAT
>Ga0102592_1000777_pt1 | contig 45074 bp, 49 predicted proteins | sample AraplaCol_mMF_r2_FD_76861 | JGI IMG/M metagenome (GOLD analysis project Ga0102592, IMG submission 76861) | Arabidopsis root microbial communities from North Carolina, USA - plate scrape MF_Col_mMF_r2 (SPADES assembly) (version 2) | ecosystem: Host-associated > Plants > Roots > Endosphere...
CCACCATCACGACCAAGCCAGCGGAAGCACGTGGCGGTCGCAACGCGGCCATCGGCTTCGGCCTTGCAGCCGGCGCCCTCGCCGCCGGCGCAGCAGCCAGCGGTGCCTACGCTTACGGCCCGGGCCCGGGCTATTACGGCGGCCCGCGCTATTATGGTGGCCCCCGTTATTACGACGGTCCGCGCTACGGCTATTACGGCGGCCCGCGTCATTATCACCATCGCCATTACGGCTACTACTAGCCACCGAAACGACGAAAGGCCCGGAGCAATCCGGGCCTTTTCGTAATTCGTCCAGCCATTTCAATCAGATAATGGTCGGAGCGAGAGGATTCGAACCTCCGACCCCTAGTCTCCCAGACTAGTGCGCTAACCGGGCTGCGCTACGCTCCGAATGCCTGACGGCGCTGATTGATTAGGGATATTCGCTGCGGGGCGCAAGGTCGTTTTGTCGATCCGCAAGCATTGGCTGCGCGGCAGCGCGCACGCCTGAAAATGCCGGTTCGGCTCGACTACATTCCGACCAGCCAGACCACGCCAATGGTGGCCAGAACAGCCAGACCGCTCAGCGTCCAGCCTCCATAATAGCCGACATCGTCGTCGTGCTGGATGTCCTTGTGCTGGAAACCATGGTCACCAGCAGCCGAATGCCATTGGGTCATGTCTACCACCTCGAGAGATGATGCCTGCCAAATACAACTGACGACCTTCAGACAAAGTTCCGCACGCGCCGGCGATAATCCGGCTTCCAGGCTGCCGACTAGCTGCCGTCCTTCATCGCCGCATCCAGCGCGCGGCGGGCGGCGAGCAGTTCTTCCAGCACGGCTTCCAGTCGCTCGCGATCGAGAGATCGGACGGGGCGGGACTGCGCGGCCTCGCGCGGCTGGGGATTGGCGCGCGGCTCGGGCGCGAGATGGGCGCGTGGCACCGGCGCCGGATTGGCGCGGCTCATGGTGGCCGGATCGGTGCGGCCAATGGCCTGCTGCAGGCGAGGCTCGACGCGCGGCGCAGCGCGCATGGCCGGATCGCTCCGCACCTCCGGCGCCTGCGGGCGCAGGTCGGGCTCGCGGCGCGCCGTGACATCAGGGGCCTTCCGGGCGGTGACCGGCTCTGGTTCGGCCTCCTCCTCGTCTTCCTCTTCGTCGGCGCCTTCCTCCTCGGACTCGTCGTCCTCGGCGCCTTCCTCTTCGGCGTCTTCTTCCTCGCCGTCCTCTTCTTCGTCCTCGCCCTCGGTTTCCTCTTCGTCGCCTTCTTCGGATTCGTCCTCGTCAGACTCCTCCTCTTCGGCGTCCTCGGCTTCCTCGCCGGACTCGTCCTCGAATTCGTCCTCGGCTTCGGCCTCTTCTTCCTCTTCCGGCTCGTCCTCGACCACCGGCGGTTTCGCGGCCGGCCGGTTCATCAGGGGGGCAGCAGAGGACATCCGCGGCTCCGACCCGCGCGCAGCCACGGGCGCGAAGCCAGGCGTGGCCTCTTCGTCCACCAGCCCCTGCACCGCCTTGATGCCGTTCTCCTTGAGGATCCGCTGCACACCGCGGATCGTGTAGCCCTCGCCGTACAAGAGCCGGCGGATGCCACGCAGCAGATCGACGTCGTCCGGGCGATAATATCGCCGGCCGCCGGATCGCTTCATCGGCTTGATTTGAGAGAACCGCGTTTCCCAGAACCGCAGGACATGCTGCGGGACGTCGAGGTCGTCGGCGACCTCGCTGATGGTCCGAAACGCATCCGGCGCTTTATCCAAGTGCAGGAGTCCTGTGGTTCATCCCGGTGCTAATCAGTAGCGTTTTCGAGCGAAGTGGATACCGGTTCGCGTGAAGAAAACGCGTCAAAATAAACGACTCAGTCGTGGTCTTTGCCGTTACTCACGGCGTCGGCATTGCCGTTGATGCGCTGTTTCAGGATCGCCGACGGCTTGAATACCATCACGCGCCGCGGCGAGATCGGTACTTCCGTGCCCGTCTTCGGATTGCGTCCGATGCGCTCGCCTTTACTACGCACCATGAAGGAGCCGAACGACGACAGCTTCACTGTCTCGCCCTTTTCCAGACAATCCGTGATCTCTTTCAGAACAAGTTCAACAAACGCAGACGACTCGGTGCGCGACAAGCCTACCTTTTGATAGACCGCCTCACACAGATCGACGCGTGTGACTGTTTTTCCCGTGCCCGTCATGCCTGCCCCAAAAACTTCTCGGCGAACCGAAATTCGTCACGGAAACTAGGAGGTTAACGCCACCGGGTCAACACCGCAGGGCGCTGCAAGCGCATGGAAAGTCATGACAATTTGAGCTGTTGTGGTTTTGCCACCATCAACGGCGCATCACCACCGCACGAGCGCCGAGCCCCAGGTGAAGCCGCCGCCCATGGCTTCGAGCAATACCAGGTCACCTTTCTTGATGCGCCCGTCATTGACCGCAACGGCTAGTGCCAACGGGATCGACGCTGCCGAGGTGTTGCCATGGCGATCGACGGTGAGCACGACCTTCTGCGGCGCAATATGCAATTTGTGCGCGGACGCGTCGATAATGCGCTTGTTTGCCTGATGCGGCACGAACCAGTCTATGCTTTCCGCACTTGCACCGGTCGCGGCGAAGGCATCGACGATCACGTCGGTGATCATGCCCACTGCGTGCTTGAACACTTCGCGGCCTTCCATGCGGAGATAGCCGACCGTCTGGGTCGAGGACGGACCGCCATCGACATAGAGCTTTTCCTTGTGCCGGCCGTCCGAGCGCAGATGCGTGGTCAGCACGCCGCGATCGGCCGTCGTCCCCGCGCCCTCCTGCGCTTCGAGCACGACCGCACCGGCGCCGTCGCCGAACAGCACGCAGGTGCCGCGATCGGTCCAGTCGAGAATGCGCGAGAAGGTCTCGGCGCCGATCACCAGCGCGCGCTTGCCGGCGCCGGTGCGCAGCAGGCTGTCGGCGGTGGTGAGCGCATAGATGAAGCCCGAACACACGGCCTGCAGGTCGAACGCCGCGCCATGGGTGATGCCGAGCGCATTCTGCACCGCGACAGCGGTGGCCGGAAAAGTCTGGTCCGGCGTCGAGGTCGCCAGCACGATCAGGTCGATCGACTGCGCGTCGATGCCGGCATTGGCGAGCGCGGCCTTCGCCGCCTTGATGGCGAGATGCGAGGTGAACTCGCCTTCCGCCGCGATGTGGCGCTGCTGGATGCCGGTGCGCTGGACGATCCACTCGTCCGACGTATCGACCTTCTGGGCCAGTTCAGCATTGGTGAGGATGCGCTCCGGCAGATAGGAGCCGCAGCCGAGCACGACCGAACGTATCACGAGACAGCCTCCTGCGCGGCCGCAGGCGCAGGAGCAGCGCCATGATCACGGTCGAGCGTTTGATTGATTTTATTGAGCAGGTCGTAGCGGACCATGTCGTAGCCGACATCGACCGCATAGGCGAACCCATCGGCATCGGTGCCGCCGTGGCTCTTCACCACGATGCCGTTGAGACCGAGAAACACGCCGCCATTCGACTTCGACGGGTCCATCTTGTCGCGCAGCGCCTTGAAAGCATTCTTCGCGAACAGATAGCCGATCTTGGAGCGCCATGTGCGGCTCATGGCAGCGCGTAGATATTCGGCCAGCTGGCGCGCGGTGCCTTCCGCGGCCTTCAGCGCGATATTGCCACTGAAGCCTTCGGTGACGATTACGTCGGCATCGCCCTTGCCGATGCCGTCGCCTTCGACGAAGCCGATGAATTTCAGTTGCGGCAGATCCGCTGCACGGAGCAACTCCGCCGCCTCGCGGATTTCCTCGCCGCCCTTTACTTCCTCGACGCCGATATTGAGCAGGCCGACGGTCGGGCGTTCGAGATCGAACATCACCCGCGCCATGGCGCTGCCCATGATCGCCAGCGACTTCAGGTGATGCGCGTCGCCGCCGATGGTGGCGCCGAGATCGAGCACGATGCTGTCGCCGCGCATGGTCGGCCACACCGCGGCAATCGCCGGACGATCGATCCCCGGCAGCGTGCGCAGGCAGAACCGCGCCATCGCCATCAGCGCGCCTGTGTTGCCGGCGGAAACGGCCACATCGGCCTCGCCATGCTTCACCGCATCGATCGCCATCCACATGGACGACACCTTGCGGCCGCGGCGCAACGCCTGGCTCGGCTTGTCATGCATGGACACGGCGACATCGGAATGGATCACCTTCGACACTTTTTTCAGTGCCGGGTGGTTGGCCAGTTCGGCCTCGATCTTGGCGCTGTCGCCGACCAGCACGAATTCGCTGTCGGGGTGCCGGGTCAGCGAAATCGCCGCGCCGGGAATGACCACCGATGGACCGAAGTCACCGCCCATGGCGTCGAGCGCGATGCGAACCTTTTTAGCCATGAACGTCCTGGAAACCTGTCTTGAGCGGCGTCATCCACATGGCCGCCGACGAACTGCCGCGACCGGCGGCAGCAAAGTGATGGCATGAACCCCTTTACGGCGCGCGACAATAGCGTTTCCGCCATTTGACACAACACCTTGACCGGGCGTTTTCCCGTACCAGCCGCAGGGGTGGAACAGGCCGGAATCGGAACCGGCCAGACCGATTTTACGTCTTTTTCGGCTTCGGAGCGGCGTCCTGCAGCGCCTTCAGCGCCGCAAACGGGTGCTCTTCGGGTTTCGGCGCCTCAACCTGGTCCTCGAACACCGCATCCGGCTTGCGCGGATAGGGATCCAGACCGAGAAACAGCGCGTCGGTGACCAGCTTGCCGAGATCGATCACCCCGTTCTCGATCGGCTCCGGCGGATCCGGGCGTTCATCGTCGCTCTCACCGTCGTCGTCGTCATCCATTGATTCGGCGAGTTCGCGAATCTGCGACGGCGGCGCGAACACCACATCCACATCCTCATCGATCTCGTTTTCGACGGGATCGAGCGACACCACGCAGATCTGGGTCACCTTGCCGGTCACCCGGCCGGTGACATGCACGGTCCCGCCCCGTACCGGCAGCAACCGGAGTTCGGCCTTCACCGCTGCGATATCCGGCAGACCGCCGAGTTCGGCCATGGCCTTGCGCTCGTCCGGCCGCGCCTCGATGGTCTGGGACAGGCCCACATCGGGGATTTCGGCCACCGGGACCGGCACGCTCCAGGGCGGCGGCGGAAGTTGCGACGGCGCAGCAGCGCCGCGATCGGATTTGCTCATGTCACTACCAAAGTTGCCGCGGGCGACGGAATTCAAGGTGGCCGGATCGAGTCCTGCCAGGGTGTGGTCCGCCGCGTCCACATAGGCGGCGAGCTGCCGCGCATGGTCGAGGTCGCGGCCATTATAGATATTCTTCGACAACGCCGCTGCCAGCGCCTCACGGCCCTCCTGCAGGGCAACATCATAGGCCTTGGTGCGGCCGTAGAAGGCACTGCCGAATTCGCGCATTTTCTTCGGCACTTTGAGGTCGCTGGTGCCGAGTTCGCGCAGATTGTCATCCATATCGTCGCAGAACCTGTCGAAAAGCCCCTGCGCCAGTTCGCTCTTCGGCTCCAGCCGCCGCAGCACCAGCCAGAGCTGCAGCACCACCATGTCGAACCGCGCTTCCACCGTGTCAGGCACGGCTAAATCACGGTAAAACAACGGTTCTCGGGCTTGCGCCACGATGGCGCCATAGATCGCTTCAATGGTGCCGCGCAACCGCGCCGGGGGCTTCCTGAATCGACTGAACGGCCAGATCATGACGGGTTCCTTGCGGGCCGGTCGGGCACGCGCATGTTGCATTCGGCGGTTCTGCCCGGTACGTCAACGCCTTCCGGGATGCAAGAGCCCCGGAAGCGCCAGAGGATGGGGATTCCTCCGATATGACCATGTCTAACCTGAACACTGCCCATCGCGGATCGCGCCTGTCCTGGCGCCGGGTCCGCTCGGCCGTGGCCGTTGCTGCCGTCTGCCTGTCGCTGGGCGCCTGCGCCGAGCAATTCCAGAAGGGCTATATCCTGCCGCCCGGCGCGCTGGAGCAGATCCCGATCGGCGCCAGCCAGGACCAGGTGCTGATCGTGATGGGCACCCCCTCCACGGTCGCCACCCTGAATGGCGAAGTGTTCTACTACATCTCGCAACGCGCCGAACGCGCGGTTGCGTTCATGCCGCAGAAGGTCACCGACCAGCGCGTCATCGCTGTCTATTTCGACAAGGATCGCCGGGTGAACCGTCTCGCCAATTACGGCCTGCAGGACGGCAAGATCTTCGACTTCATCAGCCGCACCACGCCGACGTCCGGTTCGGAGATGAGCTACCTGGCGCCGCTGTTCCGATTGGTCAGCTTCCGCTAGTTGCACGACATTCCTTTCAGCAGAATGCAAAAGCCCCGCAGCACATGTTGCGGGGCTTTTTGTTTGTTTGCGGCGACGACGCGTCTTGTATGCCGCCACGGTGCTGACTACGATTTTGACTAAGTTCAAAAGCAATAACGCCAAGAGAGAGGGAATACTTATGACCAAACTGGTTACGCGCCGCCGTGTACTCACCGGCGCCGCAGCGCTCTCCACTGCTGCAATCCTGCCGCGCGCGAGTCTCGGCGCCGGCGAATGGAAGCCCACTGAAACCGTCCGCATCATCGTGCCGGCTGCAGCCGGCGGTTCGACTGACGTCATGGGCCGCATGCTTGCCGCGCATCTGCAGCCGGTGTGGGGCCAGTCGGTCGTGGTGGAAAACCGCTCGGGCGGCGGCGGCACCATCGGCGTCGCTGAAGTCGCGCGCCTGAAGGGCGACGGCCACACGATCCTGGTCGGCAATCCCGGCCCCAACGCAATCGCCTACAGTATCTTCAAGAACCTGCCCTACAAGATCGATCAGCTGCAGCCGGTCTCCAACATGATCAAGCTGCCCAACATCATGTGTGCGCATCCGAGCGTCGGCATCAAGACGATCCCGGAACTGATCGCCTATATCAAGGCCAATCCGGACAAGCTGAACTATGCCTCCTCCGGTGTCGGTCAGAGCCCTCACCTCACCGGCGCCTGGTGGCTGCAGCTAACTGGCCTGAAGATGCAGCATGTGCCGTTCCGCGGCGCCGGTCCGGCCTTGCAGGCGGCGCTGGCCGGCGACGTCCAGATCCTGTGCGACAATCTCTATCCGTCGCTGCCGCAGGTGCTGGATGGCAAACTGAATGCGCTCGCGGTGACGACGCCGGAACGCAATGCACAGTGTCCGAACGTGCCCTCGATGCGCGAGACCGGTGTCCCCGAACTCAAGAACTTCGACGTTTCGACGTGGTTCGGCGTGTTCTCTCCCAAGAGCACCCCGACCGAAGCCGTGACCGCGCTCAACGAGCAGATCAAGGTCCTGCTCGCCACCGACGCCGCCAAGAAGAGCATCGCCGCCATGGGCGCCGTTCCCGATTACGGCACGCCCGCGCAGTACCAGGCTTTCGTCGAAGCCGAGACGCTGAAGTTCAAGGGCATCATCGACAAGGAAGGCCTGCAGATGGAGGTGAAGTGACGCTCGTCACGACGCTTCCTGAACGCGCATAAAAGAAGCGGCGCCGGTGCGCCGCTTCTTCCGTTTCCGCGTTAGCCCTTGTTGATCTTCTTGATCTTGGCGTCCTGCGCCTCGATCGCCAGCGTCAGCTCCATGATCGCCTTGGACAGAAGCTCGGTCGCTTCCTTCTGGTCCTGCGACTTGGCGGCGCGCAATGCGTAGTTCTTGGCGGATGACAGGGACATGGCTCTCTCACGGTGATGATCGGTCGTAGGGCGGATGAGCCGAAGGCGTAATCCGCCGCAACGAGATCAGCAAGCGCCGCGGCGGATGACGGCTACGCCTCATCCGCCCTACGTCTGCGTGCGATTAATGATCGCCCACAATTCCTCGACCGGCACCGGCGACGCCACATTGAACGTCTCGTCCAGCACCTGTCGGAGCTCCCGTGCGCTCTCCAGCGTCCGCGTCGACATCTGCTCCCCATCACGCGCCTCAACGATGAGATGGCGATTAACGAGCTTGAACCGGCGTTCGCGCGTCACCCGCTCCACCACCAGCGTGGTTGGAAACGGCACGGACGGATTGGTCGATGTGTACCAGTTGCCGATCTCGTAATCGGACTGCAACTGCGGAACGAGATCGAACACATACATCATCCGCCAGCCGCCGGCGCGTTTGACGGCCAGCCACAGCCGCCCATCCGTCTCCGTGATCCGGTAGGTCCCCATCGCCGTGGTCTGTTCGACATCCGCGACCAATCGCAACGGCGCGTCGAGCACGCAGGCGCCGAAGCCGACATCGGCGAGATACGGCCCCTCCGGCAGGTCCACCTTGAGCAGCATGTGGGTCTTCGGCCCGAGCGGGCTGTCCGGTGGCGCATTCCAGCGCACGCGTCCACCGAGACCGGTGACCTTGAAGCCGATGGCTTCGAGCGCTGCCCGCAGCACCGCGTTATGTTCGTAGCAATAGCCGCCACGCCGGCTCTCGACGAGCTTGCGTTGCAGCGACGGCAGATCCAGATCGACCGGACGCCGCAGCAGCGGATTGATCCCCTCGAACGGGATCGCATCCACATGCGCGGCATGGATCGCCGTCAGCGTCGCGAGGTCGGGCGCCGCCTTGCCAGTGAAACCGATCCGCTCGAAATAACGATCGAGGTCCAGAACATCCGTCATCGTTTCCCCCTACTGATCGCGACGATAGCCGATTGGCCCGAGACCGACTGCCGGGCTTTCTTCACGATTTGCGACAATACGTGTCGCGTCAACCTGCGCGAACGATCATGTTGCCATCCGGCTGCGGACAAACGTCGCCACCGTATCGCGCTCGGCAACATCGGCGAAAGCGCGCTGGGGAATGCGCACCGCCTGCAGACGCCCGAACCAGATCATCAGCCCGTCCTGCTCGATGGTGACGTCCTTCACTGTCGACCAACGCCCTTGGAGAGCAAGGCCCTCGCCTCGCGCATCGACACCATCGTCGTCGATCGTCACCGCAAAGCGCGTCCAGTCCTCAGCGCCGATCAGCGCCAGCCGTCGCATCGCGCCGGCATGCAGGACTTGGATCACCACGATCATGGCGACCATGCCGAGCAGAAAAGCGATCACGCAGCTGACACCGATGTCGAAGGCGCGAAGCCGCGTGAAAGAAGCGAGAACGATCGCAACCGGAATGGAGACGCTGATCGCCGCCGGATAGATCCATTTGGGTGGCGTGCTCTGATGGCGCCCCATGGCGCTGTAGAACTGTCGATAGTCGTCGGGTGTCAGATCGAGCGAATAAGAGTACAGGCCGGCAGTCGCCATTCACAATTCCCACTTGCGGAGCGGGAGCGCTAACTCCTCGTCCCGTATTTCCGCGCAAAATCGCGCCCGGTGCGGGCGACACAAACCGCCGCCTGCCCCTGATACATGGTGCCGTCCTTTGCGGCGATTTTACTGCATTTCGCCCGCGCCTTGTCATAGGCCGCCTTCGTTGCCGGCAACGCTTTAGGAAGGAAACGCGGTTCGCATTTCGCCAGTACCATGTCGGACAGCGCATTATCCGCGGTCGAACCGATCTGGCAGAGATCGAGAACCCGAAACGCGCCTTCGCAACTGAACTCGGTTTTGACCGCGGCCGTCACTGCGTTGACAAACCCACCGGCCTTGGCAGCAGCCTCATCGTCGATCGGACATTTCGGGGCGGCGAGCGCTGGCATTGCAAAGGCGAAGACAGCGAGAATGGCAACAGCGATCCGACGCATCACACTCATCTTTCAAACAGCCAAAGAAAAATCCCGCGGCTTTCACCGCGGGATTTTTGCATTGGCCGGTGCGGCCGTCTAGTGAGCCAAAATCGCCAGCAGCAGCAGCGCCACGATATTGGTGATCTTGATCATCGGGTTCACGGCGGGGCCCGCCGTGTCCTTGTAGGGATCGCCGACAGTGTCGCCGGTGACGGCTGCCTTATGCGCATCCGAACCCTTGCCGCCGAAATGGCCGTCCTCGATATACTTCTTGGCATTGTCCCAGGCACCGCCGCCCGAGGTCATCGAGATGGCCACGAACAGGCCGGTGACGATGACGCCGAGCAGCATGGCGCCGACCGCGGAGAATGCCGCCGACTTGCCGGCCGCACCACCGCCCGCGATCACATAGATCAGGAAGTAGACCACGATCGGCGACAGCACCGGCAGCAGCGACGGGATGATCATTTCCTTGATCGCCGCACGCGTCAGCAGGTCCACCGCCTTGCCGTAATCCGGCTTGTCGGTGCCCTGCATGATGCCGGGCTTCTCGCGGAACTGGCGCCGCACTTCCTCGACGATGGCGCCGGCTGCGCGACCCACCGCGGTCATGCCCATCGCACCGAACAGATATGGCAGCAGGCCGCCGAACAGCAGGCCGACCACCACATAGGGATTGTTCAGCGAGAAGTCCGGCGTGACGCCCTGGAAGTACGGGTTCTTCGCGGAGTTGGCGATGAAGAATTTGAGGTCTTCATTATACGCCGCGAACAGCACCAGTGCGCCGAGACCGGCAGAGCCGATCGCATAGCCCTTGGTGACGGCCTTGGTGGTATTGCCCACTGCGTCGAGCGCGTCAGTGGCTTTTCGCACTTCCTTCGGCAGACCGGCCATTTCAGCAATGCCGCCGGCATTGTCGGTGACCGGGCCGAAAGCGTCGAGCGCCACGATCATGCCGGCCAGCGCCAGCATGGTGGTGGTGGCGATGGCGATGCCGAACAGGCCGGCCAGGCTGTAGGTGACGAGAATGCCGGCGATGATGACGATGGCGGGACCGGCGGTCGACTCCATCGAGATCGCGAGGCCCTGGATCACATTGGTGCCGTGGCCGGTGACCGACGACTGCGCGATGGACTTCACCGGGCGATAGTCGGTGCCGGTGTAGTATTCGGTGATCCAGATGATCAGGCCGGTGACGACCAGACCGACCACGCCGCATTCGAACAATGCGAAGCCGGTATATTTGGCCCCTTCCAGCGCGCCGAAACCGACCAGCCAGTGAATGGCGAAGGCCAGGCCGAACAGCGACAGCACACCCGTCGCGATCAGGCCCTTGTAGAGCGCCCCCATGATCGATTGGCTGGCGCCAAGCTTCACGAAGAAGGTGCCGATGATGGAGGTGATGATGCAGATGCCACCGATGGCGAGCGGCAGGGTCATCATGTTCACCAGCAACGGCGAGGATGCGAAGAAGATCGCCGCCAGCACCATGGTGGCGACAGCCGTGACCGCGTAGGTCTCGAACAGGTCCGCCGCCATGCCGGCGCAGTCGCCGACATTGTCGCCCACATTGTCGGCGATGGTCGCCGGGTTGCGCGGATCGTCCTCGGGAATGCCCGCTTCCACCTTGCCGACCAGATCACCGCCGACGTCAGCGCCCTTGGTGAAGATGCCGCCGCCGAGACGGGCGAAGATCGAGATCAGCGACGCACCGAAGCCGAGCGCCACAAGGGCGTCGATGACCGTACGGCTGTTGGCAGCGAGGCCGAGCCCGTGTGTGAGATACATGAAGTAGATGGTGACGCCCAGCAGAGCCAGACCGGCCACCAGCATGCCGGTGATGGCGCCGGCTTTGAAGGCCAATTCCAGACCGCCCGCCAGCGAATTGGTCGCCGCCTGTGCGGTGCGGACATTTGCGCGCACCGAGACATTCATGCCGATGAAGCCCGCGGCACCCGAGAGCACGGCGCCGATCAGGAAGCCAATGGCGACCAGCATGCCGAGGAAGTAAGCCAGCAGCGCGAAGATCACGACGCCGACGATGCCGATGGTGAGATATTGCCGCCGCAGATAGGCCTGTGCGCCTTCCCGCACCGCCGCTGCGATTTCCTGCATTCGCGCATTTCCGGCATCCGCCTTCAACACCGAACCCGTCGCCCAGATCGCGTAAACGATCGACAGTGCCCCGCAGAGCACGATCACCCACAATGCTGTCATGGAATCTGCCTCAGTCCTTCCTGCCCGGCGCCTTGTTTGGTGGCGCATATGATCGGAAGCCTGTCCTGAGTACGTGAGGACGGCCTCTCGTAACAGGAAGCATGTCAAAATCGGTATCGGCGTGCAACGGGCGCGGATGGGCTATGCGCGGATTTTGGAGGGGATGTAGCGGGCGACAAGCTCGGTGCCGTAGGATGGGTTGAGCGAAGGCGCGGAGCGGCGGAGCGATACCCCATCGGCGGAGGTTGCCGCATCGTCGGCCGATGGGTTTCGCTGCGCTCAACCCATCTTACGGCAGTGGCGCCTAGAAGTGACTATACGAGTGTCGCTTCAGTTCGACTGTCTCGCCGTCGACATCAACAAAGCGCGGCGGCGCGTCACCCGCGACAATCTCGCCAATCACCGCCGCAGCCACCCCCGCCTCTTCCGCCTGCGCCAGGAAGGATGCCGCACGCTCCTGCGGCATGGTGCAGAGAATTTCATAGTCGTCGCCGCCCGCCACCAGGGTTTCGATGCCGATCATGCCGGCGTCGAGCAGCGCGCTGGCCGGTGCCGACAAGGGCAGCATCGCCGTCTCGACTTCCGCAGAGACACCCGACACCCCGCACAATTTGGCGAGGTCGCCGGCCAGCCCATCCGACACATCCATCGAGGCCGTCGCATGATCCCGCACTGCACGCGCCAGCGCAGTGCGCGGCAGCGGCACGCGATAGCGATCAATCAGCGGCTCCTCGTTCGACGAGGCCAGCCGCCCCTGCAGCATGGCGAGGCCCAATGCCGCATCGCCGATCGTTCCGGTCACCACGATGAGGTCGCCCACCTGCGCGCCCGCGCGGCGAACGATCTGCGCTTCCGGCACCCGGCCGAAGGCGGTGACGGAGACCATCAACGGCCCCGGCGTGGACACCGTGTCGCCGCCGAGCAGCGGGCAGCCATAGGTTTCGATATCCTCGCCGAGCCCGCGTGCGAATTCGGCGAGCCACGCCTCGTCCTGTGACTTCAACGCAAGCGTCAGCACGAAGCCGGCCGGCTCGGCGCCCTTGGCGGCGAGATCGGACAGATTGGTGCGCAGCGCCTTACGGGCGATGGTGTCGGGGGGATCGTCGGGGAGGAAGTGCACGCCCTCGACGATGGCGTCGGTGTTGACGACGATGTCCTCGCCAGCGGTCTTCAGGACCGCCGCATCATCGCGCAGGCCGAAGGCGCCGGGATCAGTGGCGAGCGGCGCGAAGTAACGGGAGATGAGGGAGTCTTCGTTAGATGACATGCTGCACATCTCCCTCTCAGCAAGAGCGCCTGACGCGTAGGATGGGTAGAGCGCAGCGAAACCCATCACCGCAATCGCCCGGCAGTGATGGGTTTCGCTGCGCTCTACCCATCCTACGAGGCTGCGTGTGTCAGCGCGTAAACTCGTCCGGCCGATACTGCCGTCCGATCTGGTCCAGCACCGCATTGACCATGCCGGTCTCGTCGCGCTCCACAAAGGCATGCGCCACGTCGACATATTCCGACACGATCACCCGGCCCGGAATGTCCTTGCGATGCTGCAGCTCATAAGCCCCTGCCCGCATCACTGCGCGCAGGATTGCCTCGACGCGGGCCAGCGGCCAGCCACGCGACAGCACGTCGTCGATCAGCGGATCCAGCTGTTTCTGGTCGCGCAGCACGCCCTGCACGACATCGCGGAAGAACGCACCCTCGGCCGGCAGATACTGCTCGCCCTCGACCTCGCTGCCGATCCAGAAGCTTTCGAACTCCGCCAGCACTTCATTGATGCCGGTGCCGCCCACATCCATCTGGTACAGCGCCTGCACAGCGGCGAGACGGGCCGCACCACGGCGGTTGGCCTTGCGCTCGCCTTTGGGTTCGATTTTCTTGAATTCAGCCATCACTTACGCTTTCGCCAGGCGGCGCTTGATGCGCAGCATCGCGAGGGCCGCCCGCGCGGCGTCGCCGCCCTTGTTCAGTTCGGAGGCCTTGGCGCGCGCCCAGGCCTGTTCTTCGGTGTTCACGGTGATGATGCCATTGCCGAGCGGGAACCGCTCCGTGACGGAATAGTCCATCAGCGCCCGCGAGGATTCCATCGAGACGATCTCGAAATGGATGGTATCGCCGCGCACCACGCAGCCCAGTGCCACGGCGCAATCGTAAGGCTTGCCGTTCCTGGCTGCCGACTCCACGGCAATGGCGATCGCCGCCGGGATCTCCAGCGCGCCGGGAACCGTGAGGACCTCATGGGTGACGCCAGCGGCCTTCAGCTCGGCGATGGCGGCCTCCAGCATGGCATCCTGGATATCGTCATAGAACCGGGCCTCGACGATCAGCGCACGGGCGCCGGTGATGTCGGTCTGGTCCTTCAGGGGGGCACGTCGCGGGTCGGCCATCGTCTTCCTATCGAAATTTCAGCGGGTTGCGCGAGGTTTTAGTCGCCACCGGGGGGGATGCCAAGCGGCAATAAGGGGCGGAGCCGTAGGGCGGATGAGGCGAAGCCGTAATCCGCCGCGGAGTTTCAGCTTTGAGCTCGGCCGGCGGATTACGCTACGCTCATCCGCCCTACGCCATTTCCGCCAGCCGCGCCGCATAGCGGGCCATAAGGTCGACCTCGATATTGACCTCGGAGCCCGCCTGCCAGCTCTCGCCCAAGGTGGTGACGCTCAGCGTATGCGGGATGATCAGCACGGCGAATTCGACGTCCGAGACGGTATTCACCGTCAGCGACACGCCATCCAGCGTGATCGAGCCCTTGGTGGCGATGAATTTGGCCAGGTCCCGCGAGGTGCGGAACGTGATCCGCGCCATGTCCGGCAGGTTTTCGCGGGAGACGATGGTGGCGATCCCGTCCACATGGCCGGCCACGATATGGCCGCCGAGCTCGTCGCCAATCTTCAGCGCGCGCTCGAGATTGAGTTTGGTGCCGACCTGCCAATGCCTGGCGGTCGTCAACGCCAGCGTCTCCGCGGCGGCATCGACATCGAACCAGGTCTTGCCATTGGCCGTGCCGGAGGAAACAACCGTCAGACAGACGCCGTTGTTCGCGATGGATGCACCATCGGCGATGGTGCTCTGGTCGTAGTCGCAGAGAATGCGCAGCCGGTGCAGCTGGCCCTGCGCCACGGGCGTCAGGCTTTCGATCTCGCCGATATCGGTGACAATGCCGGTAAACATCAGATGCGCTCGTAAATCGTCAGAGTGTCGTCGTCGAATGACTCGCTACCACGCGCCACAAAACCCGGCGACCCGGTGATCGCTGATAGCGGCAATGCGTCCAGCGCGTTGACACCGCCCTCGCCAATCTCGTTCGGGCCCTGAAACAGCCAGACTTCATCGACGAGGCCAGCGCTCACGAAAGACGACGCGACTTTCGCGCCACCTTCCACCATCAGCTTCGTAATGCCCTTCTCTGCCAAGCTATGCAGCACCGCCGGCAAATCCAACCCCGGCACCGGCATCGTCACCGCCGGCACGCGCAGCACCTGTGCCCCCGCGGCACCCAGCGCCATGGCGGCCGGCGCCTCGGCGATATCCGAGGTCATCACCCAGAGCGGTGTCGTGCGTGCGGAATGCACGAGCTTGCTATTGCCGGAGATGCGCAGCGCCCGGTCGAGCACCACGCGTACCGGGGAGCGTTTTGCCATACCCGGCAAACGGCAGGTCAGTTCGGGATCGTCCGCCTTGACCGTGCCGATGCCGACCAGGATCGCGTCGCATTGCGCGCGCAGAAGATGCACGCGCGAACGCACGCGCTCGCCGGTCACCGCGACCGTCTTGTGGCCGTCAGCAGCAATTTTGCCGTCCGGCGACACCGCGAGCTTCAGCACCACATGCGGGCGCTTGTCGCGGATGCGACGGAAATGCCCGGCGTGATCGCGGGCGGCTTCTTCGGCACACAGCCCGACTTCAACTTTGATACCGGCCGCGCGAAGACGCGCATGGCCCTGCCCGGCGACTTCGGGATTGGGATCCTCAACGGCCGCAACGACGCGCGCGATACCGGCCGCAACGATCGCGTCTGCGCAAGGCGGCGACTTGCCGAAATGCGAGCACGGCTCCAGCGTCACATAGAGCGTTGCGCCCTTAGCCGCTGCGCCCGCCTGCGCCAGCGCCACCGGCTCCGCATGCGGACGGCCGCCGGGCTGTGTCCAGCCGCGGCCGATGATGACACCGTCCTTCACCACGACAGCACCCACGGCCGGGTTTGGCCAGGTCCGTCCCTGCCCGCGCCGGCCGAGCGTCAAAGCGAGTTGCATGTAGCGGAGATCATCCGCCGATTTCTGTGCCTTGGCGTCGGAGAGTTTCTGGCGGTGCTGATCTTCCAGGATGCGGAAGATCATTTTCGTATCGGCGTGGGCCGACCATCCTCGTCGGTGTGCAACTCACCGAGCAGCGCCTCGAAATCCTTGGCTTCGCGGAAATCACGGTAGACCGAGGCGAAGCGGACATAGGCGACGTCGTCGAGCACGCGCAGATGCTCCATCACGATCTCGCCGATCGCTTCCGACGAAATCTCCGCCTCGCCGCCGCTTTCCAGCTCGCGGACGATGGCCGAGACCATGGTCTCGACCTTCTCCGGATCCACCGGGCGCTTGCGCAATGAGATCTGCAGCGAGCGCACCAGCTTGTCGCGGTCGAATGGCACGCGGCGGCCATTGCGCTTGATCACCGTGAGCTCGCGCAGCTGCACGCGCTCGAAGGTGGTGAAGCGGAAATTGCAGGCGATGCATACGCGCCGCCTGCGGATGACCGACGAGTCCTCGGTGGGCCGCGAGTCCTTCACCTGCGTATCGAGGCTGTTGCAGTTCGGGCAGCGCATTCCAGAGGACCTTCCAAAAAGCTGTACTGCGCGGCCTTCTGACCGCGCAGGCCGTCCTTACTGATAGATCGGGAAACGATCCGTCAGAGCCTTCACCTTCTCCTTCACCGCGGCTTCCACCAGCGGGGCCGCGCCGTCGCCGGACTGCGCCACGGCGCTCAGCACTTCGGCGATCATCTCGCCGGCCTGCTTGAACTCCTCGGTGCCGAAGCCACGGGTGGTCGCGGCGGGGGTGCCGAGACGGATGCCCGACGTGACCCACGGCTTCTCCGGGTCGAACGGCACGCCGTTCTTGTTGCAGGTGAGACCGGCGCGGACGAGCGCCTTCTCCGACACATTGCCCTTCAGGCCTTTCGGCCGGAGGTCCACCAGCATTAGATGGTTGTCGGTGCCGCCCGAGACAATATCGAAGCCCTGCGTCTTCAGCGTCTCGGCCAGCGCCTTGGCATTGGCCACGACGTTTGCGGCATAGGTCTTGAATTCCGGCTGCAGCGCCTCCTTGAAGGCGACGGCCTTGGCGGCGATCACATGCATCAGCGGGCCGCCCTGCAGGCCCGGGAAGATCGCCGAGTTCAGCTTCTTGTGCAGCGCCTCGTCATTGGTGAGGATCAGGCCGCCGCGCGGGCCGCGCAGCGACTTGTGCGTGGTCGTGGTGGTGACATGGGCATACGGCACCGGCGATTCATGCACGCCGCCGGCAACGAGACCCGCGAAGTGCGCCATGTCCACGAGCAGATAGGCACCGACACTGTCGGCGATCTCGCGGAAACGCTTGAAGTCCCAGGCGCGCGAATAGGCGGAGCCGCCGGCGATGATCAGCTTCGGCTTCACCTCTTCCGCCTGCTTGGCGATAGCATCCATGTCGAGGAGCTGGTCGTCCTGGCGCACGGTGTAGTGCGCCGGCTTGAACCACTTACCGGACATGTTGACCGGCGAGCCATGGGTGAGATGGCCACCGGCCGCGAGGTCGAGGCCCATGAAGGTGTCGCCCGGCTGCAGCAGCGCCAGGAACACGGCCTGGTTCATCTGGCTGCCCGAGTTCGGCTGCACATTGGCGAACTGCGCGCCGAACAGCTTCTTGGCGCGCTCGATCGCCAGCGTCTCGGCGACGTCGACGAATTCGCAGCCGCCATAATAGCGCGCGCCCGGATAGCCTTCGGCATATTTGTTGGTCATCACCGAGCCCTGCGCCTCGAGGACGGCGCGGCTGACGATGTTTTCCGACGCGATCAGTTCGATCTCATGACGCTGGCGACCGAGTTCCCCCCGGATGGCGTCGGCGATTTCCGGATCGGCCTTGGCGAGCGAGGCAGAGAAGAACGAGGCATTGGGAGCCGAACTGGTCATCGTGAGCATATCTCCACCGCCGCGGCCGGAAATAGCGGGGCGCGGGCGGTCTCGGGTGGTGGTCAGGAACTGCGCGGGGATACCATATCTGGCTGGGGCGTCCAAGGATTTGGCAGGTATGGGCGAGATTTAGGGAGCCTCTTGTAGGATGGGTAGAGCGAAGCGAAACCCATCAGCGGAGCCTGCCGCACCGACGGAATGATGGGTTTCGCTCCGGTGCGATGCGCCTGCGCTCTACCCATCCTACGATCCAAATCAAAGTTCTTATTTTGTTCTTGACAAAATTCCCATCATCGTCAATATCTCGGCTGTCTCGTTCGCGAGGGGCGCTCTCATGAGGCGTCTTTTGGGCGGAACGTGGATGCGGCGCCTGCGGGCGGGAGGCTCACGCGGCCTCACGCACTCGGGTGGTCGAGGGTCACCGTCCGGCCCCACTATGGGGGTCTGCCGCTATTGCGCGGCTGGACGTGGCATTGGCGAAAGGCAGGAAACTGCCGGGCCTGCGGGCCAACAGCCTTTGCCCGGAAGAACGGTCCTTCGACTGGAAAAACGTCGCGGTGGCGCGCCGTAAGGCGTTGCGCGGTTGGTTCTTGCCGGCGACCCGGTGATGAGCCCGCTGCGTCCAGTCCACCCCATCGCGCCTTGCGGCGTGCCACCTCCCCTCATGTCTCGAGGGGAGACCTGCTCACACCTCGGACGCTTCGGCGCCGCGAGCATGCGAGAGCGTGGCTGTTTGACATGTTCGAAAAGAAGCGACGCGCAGGAGCGCGTGGTGTCCCTCCCCGGAGCGAAGCGAATGGGGAGGGTCCGCCGATAGGCGGGGGTGGGGTCTCTCCCCACGGCAGAACGGAGTGTGGGGAAACACCCCACCCGTCTCGACGGCTCCGCCGTCGATCCACCCTCCCCCCTGCGCCGCTGCGCGGCTTGAGGGAGGGAAAAAGCCTCACGCCAGTTCGATGACCTTGCCGTTTTCCAGCGACACCCGGCGATCCATGCGGCCGGCGAGTTCCATATTATGGGTCGCGATCAGCATGGCGACCCGGGTCGCCTTCACCAACTGCATCAGCGCGTTGAAGACATGGTCCGCGGTGTGCGGATCGAGATTGCCGGTCGGCTCGTCGGCCAGCAGCACGCGCGGCGCGTTGGCGACCGCGCGGGCGATCGCCACGCGCTGCTGCTCGCCGCCGGAGAGCTCCGCCGGCCGATGGGTGATGCGATCGCCAAGCCCGAGATAGGCCAGAATTTCCTTGGCGCGATCGATGGTTTCCTTGCGCTTCAGGCCGCGGATCATCTGCGGCAACATCACGTTTTCAAGCGCGGTGAATTCCGGCAGCAGGCGGTGCGACTGATAGACGAAGCCGATATCGGTGCGGCGTATCTGGGTGCGCTCGGCGTCCGACAGGCCCAGCGTCGCGGTGCCGCCGACATAGACCTCGCCCTCGTCCGGGCTCTCGAGCAGGCCGGCAATATGCAGCAGCGTCGACTTGCCCGAGCCCGACGGCGCCACCAGCGCCACCGACTGCCCGGCCCACAGGCCGAGCCGCGCATTGTCGAGAATGGTCAGGACGCTTTCGCCCTGGGTGTATTGTCGTTTGACGTCGTGCAGATACAAAGCCGGTGTATCATCTTCCCCCTGTGCCATGTCAGCCATCACTCGTATCTCAGCGCGTCGACCGGATCGAGTCGCGCAGCGCGCCAGGACGGATACAGCGTGGCGAGGAACGACAGCGTCAGGGCCATGATGACCACTGCTGAGGTTTCCCCGACATCGATCTCCGCCGGCAATTTGGACAGGAAGTAGAGTTCCGGCGAAAACAGTTCGGTGGAGGTCATCCACGAGATGAACTGCCGGATCGCCTCGATATTCATGCAGACCAGCAGGCCGACGCCGAAGCCGACCAGCGTGCCGACCACGCCGATGGCGGCGCCGGTGATCAGGAAGATGCGCATGATCGAGCCCTGCGAGGCGCCCATGGTGCGCAGGATGGCGATATCGGCGCCCTTGTCCTTCACCAGCATGATCAGGCCGGACACGATATTCAGCGCGGCCACCAGCACGATCAGCGTCAGGATCAGGAACATCACATTGCGCTCGACCTGCAGCGCATTGAAGAAGGTCGCGTTGCGCTGCCGCCAGTCGACCAGGAAGATTGGACGGCCCGCGACTTCAGTCACGGCTTTCCGATAGACGTCGATCTTGTCGGGGTTATTCGTATAGACCTCGATCGAGGTGACGTCGTTGTTGCGGTTGAAATAGGCCTGCGCTTCGGCCAGCGGCATGAAGACGAAGGTCGAGTCATATTCGGACATGCCGATCTCGAACACCGCCGCAACCTTGTAGGGTTTGATGCGCGGCGTCGTGCCCATCGGCGTCACCGCGCCCTTCGGCGCCACCAGCGTGATATTGTCGCCCGCATGCAGCGAGAGCTGATCGGCAAGCCGGCGGCCGATGGCGACGCCCTGCCCCTCGTCAAAACCTTCCAGCGTGCCCTGCTTGATATTCTTGGCGATCGACGTGAGGTTGTTCAGGTCCGCCGAACGGATGCCGCGCACGAACACGCCGGATGCACCGAAGGCCGAGGAACCGAGCGCCTGACCATCGACGACAGGCGCCGCGAGGCGAATGCCATCGGCGCCATTGATGCGGTCGGCGACTTCCTTCCAGTCGGTGAGCGGACGTTCCAGCGGCTGCACGAGGATGTGGCCGTTGAGGCCGAGGATCTTGTCCAGCAGTTCCTTGCGAAAACCGTTCATCACGGCCATCACGATGATCAGCGTGGCGACGCCGAGCATGATCCCGACGAAGGAAAATCCGGCAATGACCGAGATGAATCCTTCCTTACGGCGTGCACGGAGATAGCGTCCGGACAGCAGCCATTCGAAGGCGGCAAAGGGTGGGGTTCGAACTGGCTCGCTCATGGCATCATCCGTCGCCCGACTCCCATACGAATCGGGCTTATTCTAGCCGTATCACAGACGATGCGGCGACCACCTAGTGGATAAGTTGTCAGGACGTCAGCTTTGCGACGACCTCGGCCGGCGAAATGTTTTCACGCGACCCGTCGCTGCGCTTCTTCAGTTCGACCTTGCCCTCGGCCAGTCCCTTCGGACCGACGAGGATCTGCCACGGCACGCCGATCAGGTCGGCAGTGGCGAATTTGCCGCCGGCGCGCTGGTCGGTGTCGTCATAGAGCACATCGACGCCCTTGGCCGACAGTTCCTTGTACAGCGCTTCGCAAGCCGCGTCGGTGTCAGCCGAGCCCTGCTTCAGGTTGAGGATCGACGCGCGGAACGGCGCGACCTCTTCCGGCCAGATGATGCCGTTGTCGTCGTGACAGGCCTCAATGATCGCACCGAGCAGACGCGACACGCCGACACCGTAAGAACCGCCATGGATTGCCACTTCGCTGCCATCAGGACCGGCAACCTTGGCTTCCATCTTGTCGGAATACTTCGTCCCGAAATAGAAAATCTGGCCGACTTCGATGCCGCGCGTATTCAGCCGGCGCTCTTCCGGCACTTCGCTCTCGAAGCGCGCGGCGTCGTGCACGTCTTCGGTCGCGGCGTAGATCGCGGTCCACTGATTGATGATGGGCGTCAGGTCACCGCTGTAATCGACATCCGCAGACGGGATCGGCAGATCGAGCACGTTCTTGTCGCAGAACACGCCGGACTCGCCGGTCTCGGCGAGCACGATGAATTCGTGGCTGTGGTCACCACCGATCGGACCGGTTTCGGCGCGCATCGGAATCGCCTTCAGGCCCATGCGGGCGAAGGTGCGCAGATAGGCCACGAACATCTGGTTGTACGAGTGCTTCGCGGCGGCCTCGTCGATGTCGAAGGAATAGCCGTCCTTCATCAGGAATTCGCGGCCACGCATCACGCCGAAGCGTGGACGCTGCTCGTCGCGGAACTTCCACTGGATGTGATAGAGATTGAGCGGCAGGCTCTTGTAGGACTTCACATAGCCGCGGAAAATCTCGGTGATCATTTCCTCATTGGTCGGCCCGTAGAGCAGCTCACGCTTGTGGCGATCGGTGATGCGCAGCATCTCCGGGCCGTAGGCATCATAGCGACCGCTTTCGCGCCAGAGATCGGCGAGTTGCAGGGTCGGCATCAGGAGCTCGATGGCGCCGGCGCGGTTCTGCTCCTCGATCACGATCGCCTGGATCTTCTTCAGCACGCGAAGGCCGAGCGGCAGCCAGGCATAGATGCCCGCCGCTTCCTGGCGGATCATGCCGGCACGCAGCATCAAGCGATGCGAGACGATCTCCGCTTCCTTCGGCGTTTCCTTGAGGATGGGGAGAAAATAGCGCGACAGCCGCATGGTTTAGGCCCGGGAATCGGAGTGAAACTGGAAGGCCCGAGTGAAACCGGATCGAGCGGCAAAACACAAGGGCAGCGGGTCGATCGACGCCTTTACAGGCATCCGCATCGTGGTCTGCGACCACCGGCGCAACCTGTGCGCTTCATATTCCGCTGAAAGGCACACAAACGACAACCCTCAGTAGTGAAACGTCATCGAATTCTATGCATGCCTCAATTTTGAACAGACTATGCCGAATTTGATGACAAACACAAAAAGTTCAGCTACGACTCGAAGCTCAGGCAAGTCCGCACGGGCGAGTCTGGAACGGTCCAAGCCTTAACGGTCCAAGTCTCGGGAGGAACCCTGACGCGCCAAAGCAGCGTCAACCCGCCAATCAAAGGATAAAATCCAACGATCGGGGTATATAGGGTCGACACAATTTTCCGAGCAGGGCCATGTGCCCTGCTCTTTTTTTTCGAGCAGCAGCCTGCCGGGAACGCGCCCTCTTTCGCCAATTCGGGTCATGGACGCAACGCGGCCAATTGCTGCACACGCATGCAGGGCGGATTAGGCCGTAGGGCGGATGAGCCGAAGGCGTCATCCGCCGGCCGATTGCATGTGGCGGAGAACGGCGGATTACGCTTCGCTCATCCGCCCTACGCGACAGCGCGCTTCGGCTTGATGCCGGACAGCCACGAACAAACCAGCCCTTGCGACGCACCGACGATGCCGAAGGTCAGCACCTGCGAGAGCGGGATCGGCACCGACGTCCAGATTTGCAGCATGGCGATGCTGACCACATAGCCGGTGATCGCCGAGGTCATGACCTTCGGCCACAGGCCCATCTTGTCTTCCAGAAACCAGTCTTCGCCCCACATGATCAGTGATGGGATCAGCCCGAACCAATAGGCAAATGGCAGCCCCATGATGAAGCCGGGAAAACCGCCGATCACCTTCCCGCTCAGCACTTCGCGGATTTCGAATGTGGCAAAGCCGACGGCCGGGCCGAGCAACAGGAACAGCAGGAAGCGCTTCATGCGATCGCCCTCCGCGTTGCCGTGATCGAAACCGCGCTCACAGCGGAATGCCCATCAGCTTCGACAGCCGCTCGATATTGAGATAGCCCGCATTATGCGCGGCCATGCCGGCTGCAAAGAACGCGGCTGACAGCACTGTCGTCCAGATCAGCTTGCGTCCCATGCGCGCCATCACGGGCGCGCCCGGATCGGTGCCTTCAACGCCCTCGCCGGCTTCCTGCTGGCTGCGCACCCCGAATGGCAGCGTGAGGAACAGCGTGACCCACCAGATCACGAAGTAGATCGCCAGCGATGTCGAGATCGTATAGGCCATCGCGCCCTCAGGACTGTTCGATTTCGACCAGCGCGCCGGAGAAGTCCTTCGGATGCAGGAACAGCACCGGCTTGCCATGGGCGCCGATCTTCGGCTCGCCGTCGCCGAGCACGCGCGCGCCTTCCTTGATCAACTGGTCACGCGCCGCGATGATATCCGGCACCTCGTAGCAGAGATGATGGATGGCGCCGTCGGGATTGCGCTCGACGAATTTGGCGATCGGCGATGCATCGCCCAGCGGCTCGATGAATTCGATCTTGGTGTTCGGCAGGGTCGCGAACACGGTGTAGACGCCATGTTCAGGCAGCGGCACGCGGTCGGAAATCTCGGCGCCGAAAGCGGTGCCATAGATCTTGGCGGCCTTCGCCGCATCCGCAACCGCGATCGCCACGTGATTGAGCCGGCCCAGCATGATGTTTCCTCCGTTGTTGTGTTCTTATTGTTCGACCGTCAGGACCTGCACATAGCAGATGGTCTTTTTACCCCAATGCTCGGCGAGCGTTGAGCGGACAGCTCGCCGCACCGATTCCGCCATGGCATCCGGATCGCGCTTGCGGGCCTTGGGCAAGTTCTCCACCACTTCGAGCACGATGTCGTAGACGATATCGTCGAGCAGCTGGCCGGAGCTGTTCTTTTCGGGGATGCCGATCAGATCGACGGCGGGATCATCGAGCAGATCGCCCTTGCTGTTGATCGCCAGCGCGACCATCGCGCACCCGGCGAAGCCGAGCCGACGGCGCTCGGTGACGGCGCGCGACTTCTCGCTTTCGAGGATCGACCCGTCCTTGAAAATGCGCCCCGATGGCAATTCGTCGATCACGGCGGAATCGCCGGGGCCGAGCTTCACCAGATCGCCGGTCTTGACGATCATCACCTTCGGCACGCCGCAGGCGCGCGCGAGCTTGGCGTGTTCGGACAGATGCAGCGCCTCGCCATGAACGGGGATCAGCAATTCCGGCCGCACCCACGAAATCATGTCGCGCAATTCATCGCGGCGCGGGTGGCCGGACACGTGCACCAGCGCATCGCGGTCGGTGATAACCTCAATGCCCTGGGTGACGAGACCATTGATGATGGTGCCGACGGCCTTCTCATTGCCGGGAATGGTGCGAGACGAGAAGATCACCGTGTCGCCCTTGTTGAGCGTCACCAGCGGATGGTCGTCATTGGCGATGCGCGCGAGGGCCGCGCGGCTTTCGCCCTGGCTGCCGGTGCAGAGCGCGAGCACCTTGTCCGGCGGGAAGTGCCCGTAATAATCGGCATTGCGAAACGCCGGCAGGCCGTCGAGATAGCCGCATTCACGCGCCACCTGCACGACGCGCTCCATGGCACGGCCGACGAGCACGACTTCGCGGCCGGACGCCTGGGCAGCTTCGGCGACGGCGCGTACGCGGGCGACATTGGAGGCGAATGTGGTCACGGCCACGCGGCCCTTTGCAGCCATCACCAGCTTGGTGAGCGTCGCGGCGACTTCCATCTCCGACGGCGAACGGCCATCGCGCACCGCATTGGTGCTGTCGCCGATGATCGCCAGCACGCCCTCGTCGCCGAGTTCACGCAGGCGCTTCTCATCGGTCGGCTTGCCGATGATCGGCGTTGGGTCGATCTTCCAGTCGCCGGTGTGCAGCACGGTGCCGACCGGCGAATGGATCGCGATGGCATGGGATTCCGGGATCGAATGCGCGACCGGGATCATCTCGATATCGAACGGGCCGACATTGAAGCGCGAGCCGGACTCGACGACGGTGACGGGGATTTTCGGCGAGCCACGCTCGGCCGCGCATTTCGCCTCGAACAGCGATGCGGAGAACTTGGTCGCATAGATCGGGCATTGCAGCTTCGGCCAGAGATCAATGATGGCGCCGAAATGATCCTCATGGGCGTGCGTAAGCACGAGACCGACGAGGTTCTTCTTCTGCTTTTCCAGGAACGTGATATCGGGCATCACCAGATCGATGCCGGGCAGATGTTCTTCGTCACCGAAATAGACGCCGAGATCGATCGCCAGCCAGGAACGCTGATGCCGGTTGCCGAGGCCATAGATCGACAGGTTCATGCCGATCTGGCCGACGCCGCCGAGCGGCGAGAATGTGAGTTCGTCGGGTCGTGTCATTGTCCAGTCCTTGCCGACGCCGCGGAGCCGAAGTGAACGTCGCCCGCCGAGATCGGCACGCGCCGGCCATCTGCAGTCGCGACGATCAGACAACCGGCGTCGTCAATCGTATCGAAGATTCCAGTAATAGTGGAGGTTCCAGCCTGTACGGACACGGGCTCGCCGAGTCCAGCGGCACGGTCCAGCCAGGCGGCGCGAATGGCTCCAAAACCGCGGCCGCCATCCCAGATGGCGCGATATTCCGACCAGGCGTCCGACAGCGCCGTGAAAAGCCCCTCGGCATCGACATCGAGGCCCAGCCTCCGCAGCGAGGTCGCGGGATATGGCGTGTCTTCGGGATGCGCCACCACATTGGTGCCGATACCGACCACCACGGCGAGCCCGGATGGAACCGCCTCGGCCTCGAGCAGGATACCGGAGAGTTTGGCTTTCCCGGCCAGCACGTCATTCGGCCATTTCAGGCGGAACTCCGGCACGGCGTCGGGCGCGCGCATGCGCGCTTCCAGGCTGACGCGCTGGAGTGCGGCTTCCAGCGCGACGCCGGCGGCGAAGCCAAGCGTCGCTGCCTGGGCGGGCGCGAGATACATCACTTCGAGAATGCTGCTGGCGAGATTGCCGCGCGGGGCGATCCACGGGCGATGGCGACGTCCCCTGCCCGCGGTCTGCTCGGATGTCACGAACCACATCGGACCGCGCTCGCCTGCGCGGGCACGGTCCATGGCTTCCGCATTGGTGGAACCGGTGCTGTCGAAGGCGGCGAGCTGCGTGCCCGCCGCCAGTGCTCGTGGCCCGAGCGCGAAGGCCACTAGAAGAGCGACTTCGCGGCCAGCTGTGCCGCGCTGACCAGCGGCGCCGGATAGACGAAGAAGAGGATGTTGAACACACCGGTCACCGCGAGCACGGTGCGCAGCTCGACGCGCATCGGGTCAAGCGCGCCGGCCGGTTCGTCGAAATACATGATCTTGATGATGCGGAGATAATAGAACGCACCGACCACCGAGGCGAGCACGCCGACCACGGCGAGCACGAACAGGCCCGACTTGATGGCCGCCATGAAGACGTAGAACTTGCCGAAGAAGCCTGCCAGCGGCGGCACGCCGGCCAGCGAGAACAGGAACATGGCGAAGAAGAACGCCACCACCGGATTGGTGCGCGACAGGCCGGCGAAATCCGAGATGCTTTCGACCTGCTGGCCATTGCGCTTCATGGTCAGGATGATGGCGAAGGAGCCGAGGGTCATCGCCACATAGATGGCGATGTAAACCAGCACGCCCTGCGCGCCCTCCTGCGTGCCGGCAGCGAGACCGACCAGTGCGAAGCCCATATGGCCGATGGAGGAGTAAGCCATCAGGCGCTTGATGTTGGTCTGGCCGATGGCGGCGAAGGAGCCGAGCGCCATGGAGGCCAGTGACACGAACACCACGATCTGCTGCCACTGCTGCATGATCTCCGGGAACGCGGTCAGCGCGACACGGGTGAACACGGCGAGCGCTGCCACCTTCGGCGCCGAGGCGAAGAAAGCGGTGACCGGGGTCGGCGCACCTTCATAAACGTCCGGCGTCCACATGTGGAACGGCACAGCCGAGACCTTGAAGCACAGACCGGCGAGCAGGAACACGAGACCGAAGACGAGACCGATATTGCCGTTCTTGGCTTCGGCGGCGATGCCGGCGAAATTCACGGTGCCGGTGAAGCCATAGACCATCGAGGCGCCGTAGAGCAGCATGCCCGAGGACAGCGCGCCCAGCACGAAATACTTCAGGCCGGCTTCGGTGGACTTGGCATTGTCGCGATTCGACGCGGCGACGACATAGAGCGCGAGGCTCATCAGTTCGAGGCCGAGATAGAGCATGATCAGGTCGCCGGCCGAAATCAACACCATCATGCCGATGGTCGAGAGCAGCACCAGGATCGGATATTCGAAGATACGGCGGGTATCGTGTTCGAGGAACTCACGCGACAGCAGCAGCGTAACGCCCGAGGCGACCAGTGCCAGGATCTTCAGGAAGCGTGCATAATCATCGACGATGAAGCTGCCGCCGAAGGTGACGAGCTTGCCGGCCGGCAGCATCGCCTCGGCGACGCCGGTGATGATCAGCAGGCCGATGCCAAGCGCGGTGACGAGACCGGTCGTCTTCGGGCCGTTGAAGGCGCCGATCATCAGCAGCACCATGGCGCCCACTGCAAGGATCAGTTCCGGCAGCACGGGCAGTAGTGAATATCCAGCGGTCGTAATGGTCATAGCGAGATCCTGGTCCGCTGCGGTCAGTGCAGCAGTGCCGCTGCCTTCACGGCAGCAGTTGCAGCAGCATAATTCTTGACGACGAGATCAACCGAGGCCGCCGACATGTCGAGGACGGGCTTCGGATAGACACCGAACAGAATGGTGAGAATGGCGAGCGGCACCAGCAGCAGGCCCTCGCGGACGGTCATGTCCTTGATGCCCATCAGCGCCGGCTTGGTCAGTTCGCCGAACACCACCTTGCGATAGAGCCACAGCGCGTAGGCCGCCGAGAGAATGACGCCGGCGCAGGCGACCGTCGCGGTCGGGATCGAGACCTTGAAGGTGCCGAGCAGCGTCAGGAATTCACCGACGAAGCCCGAGGTGCCGGGCAGACCGACATTGGCCATGGTGAAGACCATGAACAGCATCGCGTAGATCGGCATCCGGTTGACGAGGCCGCCATAGGCCGCGATCTCGCGGGTGTGCATGCGGTCATAGGCAACACCGACGCAGAGGAACAGCGCGCCCGACACGATGCCGTGGGAGATCATCTGGAACACCGCACCGGCCACACCCTGCTGGGTGCCGGCGAAGATGCCCATGGTGACATAGCCCATATGAGCGACCGACGAGTAAGCGATCAGCTTCTTGATGTCTTCCTGCATCAGCGCGACGAGCGAGGTGTAGACGATCGCGATCGCCGACAGCGTCCATACCAGCGGCGCGAAATACAGCGACGCATCCGGGAACATCGGCAGCGAGAAGCGCAGGAAGCCGTAGCCGCCCATCTTCAGCATGATCGCGGCCAGCACGACGGAGCCTGCAGTCGGCGCTTCCACGTGGGCGTCGGGCAGCCAGGTGTGCACCGGCCACATCGGCATCTTCACCGCGAAGGACGCGAAGAACGCCAGCCATGCCCACATCTGCAGGTTACGCGGCATCGCGGTCTGCATCAGCGTCGGGATGTCGGTGGTGCCCGCCTGCCAGTACAGCGCCATGATGGCGAGCAACATCAGCACCGAGCCGAGGAACGTGTAGAGGAAGAACTTGAAGGACGCATAGACGCGGCGCGGGCCGCCCCAGATGCCGATGATGAGGAACATCGGGATCAGGCCGCCTTCGAAGAACAGATAGAACAGCACGAGATCGAGCGCCGAGAAGGTGCCGATCATCAGCGTTTCCAGAACCAGAAACGCCATCATGTATTCCGGCACGCGCTTCGACACCGACTTCCACGAGCACAGGATGCAGAACGGCATCAGGGCGGTGGTCAGGATCACGAAGGGGAACGAGATGCCGTCAACGCCCATGTGGTAGTTGATGGTCGCGGCCAGCCAGGGCGCCTTTTCGACGAACTGGAAGCCGGCATTCGATCCGTCGTAGCGCGCCACCATGATCAACGACACCGCGAAGGTGATGATCGTGGTCCAGAGCGCGATCCACTTGGCGTTACGATCGGCAGCCTCGTCGCGGCCGCGCGCCATCAGATAGACGAGCACGGCGCCGACGGTCGGCAGGAAGGTGGTGACCGACAGGATCGGCCAGGTCATGACTGAGCCGGACATTAGTGGCCCCCCAGGCCGAAGATAAACCAGGTGATCAACCCGGCGACGCCGATCAGCATCGCGAAGGCGTAGTGATAGAGATAGCCGGTCTGGATCTTGACCGCGCCGCGCGCGACGTCGAGCACGCGGGACGAAACACCGTCAGGCCCGAAGCCGTCGATGACCATGCCGTCGCCCTTCTTCCAGAGGAAGTGACCGATCCATTTTGCGGGACGGACGAAGATGAGGTCGTACAGCTCGTCGAAGTACCACTTGTTGAGCAGGAACTTGTAGAGCAGCGGATGCTGGTTCGCGAGTTCAACAGGCAGATACGGCTTGCGGATGTAGAACAGGTACGAGAGCAGGAAACCCAGCACCATCATCACCGTCGGAAGATACGGCACCCAGGTCGGCAGGTGATGCATCGCGTCGAGGATGTGCGGGTTCATCTTCAGCGACTCGCGGAAGAACTCGCCCACGTGATGGCCGGCGAACGCTTCCTTGAACGGGAAGCCAGCCGCGAACGAGCCGATGCCGAGAACGGCCAGCGGGAACAGCATCCACATCGGCGGTTCATGCGCGTGATCATAATGCTTCTGATCATGCGGCTTGCCGTGGAAGGTCTTGAACACCAGGCGCCATGAATAGAACGAGGTCAGCAGTGCCGCGACCACGGTCATCAGGAAGCCGTAGAAGGCGAACGGATTCTGCGAGGCGTAGGCCGCTTCGATGATCGCGTCTTTCGAGAAGTAACCGGCGGTGAACGGGAAGCCGGTCAGCGCCAGCGTACCGATGGTCATCATCGCATAGGTGAACGGGATCTTGTTCCACAGGCCACCCATCTTCCGGATGTCCTGCTCGTGATGCATCGCATAGATCACCGAGCCCGAGCCGAGGAACAGCAGCGCCTTGAAGAAGGCATGCGTGAACAGGTGATACATGGCGACCGAATAGGCCCCTGCTCCCAGCGCCACGAACATGTAGCCGAGCTGCGAACAGGTCGAGTAAGCGACGATGCGCTTGATGTCGTTCTGCACCAGACCGATGGTCGCCGCGAAGAACGCCGTGGTGGCGCCGACCAGCATGACGACGGCCTGGGCATTCGGCGCCAGCTCGAACAGCGGCGACATACGGGCAACCATGAAGACGCCCGCGGTGACCATGGTGGCGGCGTGAATGAGCGCCGACACCGGGGTCGGGCCTTCCATCGCGTCCGGCAGCCAGGTGTGCAGCAGGAACTGGGCTGACTTGCCCATGGCGCCGACAAACAGCAGCAGGCAGCACAGGGTCAGTGCATCGGCGTGCCAGCCGAAGAAGTTGATGGTCTTGCCAGCCAGAGCGGGCGCACCGGCGAAGATGGTGTCGAAATCGGTGGTGCCCAGCAGCATGAAAATGCCGAAGATGCCGAGCAGGAAGCCGAAGTCGCCGACACGGTTGACCACGAAGGCCTTGATCGAGGCGGCATTCGCAGACGGTTTCTTGAACCAGAAACCGATCAGCAGATACGACGCCAGACCCACGCCTTCCCAGCCGAAGAACAGCTGCAGCAGGTTATCCGCGGTCACCAGCATGAGCATCATGAAGGTGAAGAGCGACAGATAGGCCATGAAGCGCGGCCGGTTCGGATCGTCTTCCATATAGCCGAGCGAATAGATGTGGACGAGCGACGACACCGTGGTGACGACAACCAGCATCACGGCGGTCAGCGTGTCGACGCGCAGCGTCCAGGACAGCTGCAGGTCGCCCGAATTGATCCAGCTCAGCAGCACGACGCGGAGGTCGTGGTGATTGAAGGCAACGTCGGCGAAAGTGATCCAGGACAACGCCGCAGACACCACCAGCAGGCCGGCGGTGATCAGCTCGGCCGCGCGCGAACCGAAAGCAGCCGGTTCGGCAACGTGGTGGTGATCGTCGTGATCATCATGGCCGTGGCCGTGATCATCATGCGCATGCGACGCGTGGGCGTCGGCATGACCGTGACCATGGTCGTCGTGACCATGCGCGTGGTCCATCTCGTCGCCGCTGGGATTGCGCTGATGCGCACCCATGAGGGCGATGGCGCCAGCGATCAGCGCACCGATCAGCGGCAGGAATACAAGAGCCTGGATCATAACTGGCTCAGCCCTTCATCAGATTGACGTCTTCAACCGCGATCGAACCGCGGTTGCGGAAATACACGACGAGCACGGCGAGACCGATCGCTGCTTCGGCAGCAGCCACGGTCAGCACCAGCAGCGCAAATACCTGGCCGACGATGTCGCCGAGGAAGGTCGAGAACGCCACCATGTTGATGTTGACCGAGAGCAGGATCAGCTCGATCGACATCAGGATGACGATGATGTTCTTCCGGTTCAGGAAGATGCCGAGAATACCCAGCGTGAACAGGATCGCCGCGACGGCGAGATAATGTCCGAGACCGATGGTCATTTGATCCAGCTCCCCGAATCCGAGTCCTGCAGGCCCTGCCCGGCCGGCACCTTGCGCACATCCATGGCCATGGTCTTGGTGCGCGCGTTCTGGACATTGATGTCCTGGCGCTTGACATAGCCGCGGTGACGCAGGGTCAGCACGATGGCGCCGATCATGGCGACCAGCAGCACGAGACCCGCGAGCTGGAAGTAATGGATGTAGGTCGTGTACAGCACGAGGCCGAGCGCCTCGGTATTGGTGACACTGCCCGGGATCGGTGCGGTGATCGCCTTGCCGGCATTCGGGTTCATCACCCAGCCGCCGGCGACGAGCAGCAGCTCGGCCAGGAAGATCGCGCCGACCAGGAGGCCGACCGGAAGATACTGGATGAAGCCCTCGCGCAGCTGCGCGAAGTCGACGTCGAGCATCATGATCACGAACAGGAACAGCACCGCGACCGCGCCGACATAGACGACGATCAGCAGCATCGCCAGGAACTCGGCACCCATCAGGATGAACAGGCCGGACGCGTTCACGAAAGCGAGGATCAGGAACAGCACGGAATGCACGGGATTGCGCGACGCGATCACCATGACCGCGCAGGCGACGCAAACGCCGGCGAACAGATAGAAGAACAGTGCGGGGAAGATCATGATTGCCCCTTACCGATACGGTGCGTCGAGCGCGAGCGATTTTGCAATCTCGCGTTCCCAGCGGTCGCCATTGGCGAGCAGCTTGGCCTTGTCATAGAAAAGCTCCTCGCGCGTCTCGGTGGCGAATTCGAAATTCGGCCCCTCGACGATGGCGTCGACCGGACAGGCTTCCTGGCACAGTCCGCAATAGATGCACTTCACCATATCGATGTCGTAACGCACCGTGCGGCGGGTGCCGTCGTTGCGGCGCGGGCCGGCCTCGATGGTGATCGCCTGCGCCGGGCAGACCGCTTCGCACAGTTTGCACGCGATGCAGCGCTCTTCGCCGTTGGGATAACGGCGCAGTGCGTGCTCACCGCGGAAGCGTGGCGAGATCGGGCCCTTCTCGAACGGATAGTTCAAGGTCGGCTTCGGCTTGAAGAAATACCGCATGGCGAGGACGAACGCTTGCGCGAACTCCGCCAGCAGAAGCGAGTGAGCTGTTGCCCTGATATTCATAGCGACCTCATTTCGGAGCCAGGCCCCCGAATTGCAGCACGCCGGCGACGATGATCACGTAGGCCAGCGAGAGCGGCAGAAACACCTTCCAGCCGAGACGCATCAGCTGGTCGTAGCGGTAGCGCGGCACGATTGCCTTCGCCATCGCGAACAGGAAGAACATGAACATCACCTTGATGGCGAACCAGATGATGCCCGGCACCCAGGTAAAGGGCGCGAACGGGATCGGCGACAGCCAGCCCCCGAGGAACATGATGGTGGCGAGCGCGCACATCGAGACGATGGCCACATATTCGCCGAGCATGAACAGCAGATACGGGGTGGAGCCGTATTCCGTCATGAAGCCCGCGACCAGTTCCGATTCCGCTTCGACGAGATCGAAGGGCGGACGATTGGTTTCAGCCAGCGCCGAGACGTAGAACACCACGAACATCGGGAACAGCGGGATGAAGTACCAGCCGAGGATGCCCCACTTCGAGTCCTGCGCCATCACGATGGCCGACAGGTTCAGCGAACCGACGCAGAGCAGAACGGTGATGATCACGAAGCCGATGGAGACTTCGTAGGACACCATCTGCGCAGCTGCACGAAGCGCCGACAGGAACGGGTATTTCGAGTTCGACGCCCAGCCGGCCATGATGATGCCGTAGATCGACAGCGACGAGATCGCGAAGATGTAGAGCACGCCGACATTGAGATCGGCGATCACCCAGCCGGGATTGAACGGGATCACGGCCCAGGCGGCGAGCGCCAGGATACACGAGACCAGCGGCGCGATCAGGAAAACGCCCTTGTTCGAGCCCGACGGAACCACCGGCTCCTTCAGCACGAATTTCAGCAAGTCCGCGAAGGACTGCAGCAGGCCGAACGGGCCGACCACGTTGGGGCCGCGGCGGATCTGCACCGCAGCCCAGATCTTGCGGTCCGCCAGCAGGATGTAGGCGATTGCCACCAGCAGCAATACGAGCACGAGAAGGCTCTGCGCGATCATGATGATCAGCGGCCAGAGAGTGCTAGTCCAGAGTTCAGCCATCGTCTTACTCCGCCGCCGTCAGCAACTGGCCCGAGGCCAGGCGGGAGCATTCCGCCATGACTGCTGACGCACGCGCGATCGGGTTGGTGAGGTAGAAATCCTCGACAGGGCTCTTGAACGGCGCCTTGTCGACGCTGCCGCCCTTCCCTGCGAGGGTCTTGATGCCGGCCACATCGCCGGCTTCGATCTGGTCGAGGCGCATCAGATGCGGCGCCTGCTTGAAGATCGCCTGACGCAGCTGCGCCAGCGAGTCGAACGGCAGCTTCTTGCCGAGCACGTCGGACAGTGCGCGGATGATCGCCCAGTCCTCGCGGGCATCGCCCGGCGGGAAGCTGGCGCGCTCCGCCATCTGCACGCGGCCTTCGGTGTTCACGAACAGGCCGGACTTTTCGGTATAGGCCGCGCCCGGCAGGATCACGTCGGCGCGGTGAGCCCCGCGGTCACCATGGGTGCCGATATAGACGACGAACGCGCCGGGAGCGATTTCGACGTCATCGGCGCCGAGCGAGAACACGACGTCAGCGCCGCTTGCGATGTTGCCACCAGCGAAGCCGATATCCAGCGCGCCGACAGTGGACGCCGCCGCGTGCAGCACGGCAAAGCCGTTCCAGCCGTCCTTGATCGCGCCAATGTCGGAAGCGAGCTTGGCAGCCTGCGCCAGTACGGCAGCGCCGTCCGCACGCGAGACCGCGCCTGCGCCGACCAGAATGATCGGGTTCTTCGCGTTCTTGAGCACGTCGGCGAACGAGTGCTTGCCGTCGATCACGTCAGTCAGCGTATCGGTGCCGGCGCCGAGATGGTCGTAGCGATAGGTCAGATCGGCCTTCTCGCCGATCAGGCCGATCTTCAGGTTGCCGCCACGCCAGGCCTTGCGGACACGGGCGTTGAGAACGGCCGCCTCCTTGCGCGGATTGGCGCCCACGATCAGGAGCGCATCGGCCTGCTCGATGCCGGCGATGGTCGGATTGAAGATGTAGGACGCACGGCCCGCGCTGGCGTCGAAGCTGGCGGTGCTTGCCGTCGCAACGTTGCTGGAGCCCATGGAGGCCAGCAGCACCTTGATGGCGAACATTTCCTCGACCGCAGCGAGATCGCCGGCGATGGCGCCGACCTTGTTGCCGGCAGCCGACACCTTGGCAGCGATGGCGCCGAAAGCTTCGGTCCAGGTCGCGGCGCGCAGCTTGCCGTTTTCGCGAACGAACGGACGATCGAGGCGCTGGGTGCGCAGGCCGTCAACGACGTGACGGGTCTTGTCCGAGATCCACTCCTCGTTCACCGCTTCATTGACGCGCGGCAGGATGCGCATCACTTCGCGGCCACGGGTATCGACGCGGATCGCCGAGCCGACCGCGTCCATCACGTCGATGGACTGGGTCTTGCCGAGCTCCCACGGACGCGCCGCGAATGCATAAGGCTTCGAGGTCAGCGCGCCGACCGGGCAGATATCGACGAGATTGCCCTGCAGCTCCGAGGTCAGCGCGGTTTCGAGGAAGGAGGTGATCTCCATGTCCTCGCCACGACCGATGGCGCCCATTTCCGGCGCGCCGGCGACTTCCGCGGCGAAGCGGACGCAGCGCGTGCACTGGATGCAGCGGGTCATCGAGGTCTTCACGAGTGCGCCGAGATATTTGTCCTCGACGGCGCGCTTGTTTTCGGCGAAGCGGCTGGTGTCCACACCATAGCCCATCGCCTGGTCCTGCAGGTCGCACTCGCCGCCCTGATCGCAGATCGGGCAATCCAGCGGGTGGTTGATGAGCAGGAACTCCATCACGCCTTCGCGGGCCTTCTTGACCATCGGCGAACGCGTGGAGATTTCCGGCGGCTCGCCATTCGGGCCCGGACGGCAGTCGCGCACGCCCCAGGCGCAGCTCGCGACCGGCTTCGGTCCGCCCTTCACCTCGACCAGACACATGCGGCAGTTGCCGGCGATCGACAGGCGCTCGTGATAGCAGAAGCGCGGAATCTCGGCGCCCGCGGCTTCGCACGCTTGCAGCAGCGTGTATTCCGCCGGAACCTCGATCTCTTTGCCGTCGATGATGAGTTTCGTCATTGCCCTTACTCCGCCGCGACCAGATGCGCGGGATCGAGAATGCCCTGGTCGTCGAGCGAAGCCTTGCGGCTGAACTCGTCCATGCGGCGTTCGATCTCCGGGCGGAAGGCGCGGATCAGGCCCTGCACCGGCCACGCGGCGGCATCGCCGAGCGCGCAGATGGTGTGGCCTTCGACCTGTTTCGTCACTTCGAGCAGCATGTCGATCTCGCGCTTGTGGGCGCGGCCCTCGACCATGCGGGTGAGCACGCGCCACATCCAGCCGGTGCCTTCGCGGCACGGCGTGCACTGGCCGCAGCTCTCATGCTTGAAGAAGTAGCTGATGCGGGCAATCGCGGCGACCACGTCGGTGGACTTGTCCATGACGATGACGCCGGCGGTGCCGAACGAGGACTTCACGGCACGGGTGCCATCGAAATCCATGATGAGTTCTTCGCAATCCGCAGCCGGGATCAGCGGGCACGATGCGCCGCCCGGAATGATCGCGAGCAGATTGTCCCAGCCGCCGCGGATGCCGCCGCCATGCTTCTCGATGAGCTCCCGGAACGGAATGCTCATGGCGTCTTCGACGACGCAGGGCGTGTTGACGTGGCCGGAGATGCCGTAAAGCTTGGTGCCGACATTGTTCGGACGGCCGATGCCGGCGAACCACGACGCGCCACGACGCAGGATGTCCGGCGCGACCGCGATGGACTCCACATTGTTCACCGTGGTCGGGCAGCCATAGAGACCGACATTGGCCGGGAACGGCGGCTTCAGGCGCGGCTGGCCCTTCTTGCCTTCGAGGCTCTCGAGCAGCGCGGTTTCTTCACCGCAGATGTAAGCGCCGGCGCCGTGGGCGACATAGAGGTCGAACGGCCAGCCATGGATGTTGTTCTTGCCGATTAGATTGGCGTCGTAAGCCTGATCGATCGCGGCCTGCAGGCGCTCGCGCTCGCGGATGAATTCACCGCGCACATAGATGTAGCACGCATTCGCGCCCATCGCGAAAGACGCGATCAGGCAGCCTTCGACCAGCGTATGCGGGTCGTGGCGCATGATCTCGCGGTCCTTACAGGTCCCCGGCTCGGACTCGTCGGCATTGACCACGAGATAGCTCGGACGGCCGTCCTTGCTCTCTTTCGGCATGAAGGACCACTTCATGCCGGTCGGGAAGCCGGCGCCGCCACGGCCGCGCAGGCCCGACGCCTTCATCTCGTTGATGATCCAGTCGCGGCCCTTGTCGATGATGGTCTTGGTACCATCCCAACCGCCACGGCGGCGCGCGCCATCGAGACCCCAATCTTCGAGGCCGTACAGATTGCGGAAGATGCGATCCTTGTCGTCGAGCATGGCTTCCTCGATCAGCGATTGGTTTGCTTGAAAGCGATCACCGCGGCGCCGAGGCCGAAGGCCATCGCCCAGATCAAGCTCGATTCAAGCGTGGACTGCAGCACGAAACGCTGCAGGATAAACATGAACGCAGCCGCAGCTGCGGTGTGCAGCAACATATACAGCCACTTGTTCATGGCATCGTCCCCCGACTTCAATGCAATGGCTTTGGCGCGCGCCCGTTTCATTTTTTGGGCTCCTTCGGAGTCTTGTCCTTCGGCGGATTGTCCTTGGTTGCATCAGCCGCAGGCGGCTTCGGCGCAGGACGTTCCTGGACATTGGCGGACTCGCCCGCCTTCTTCGGCTCGGCATCGGCGAGCGCCGGCTCCTTCGGCGGAGCATCAAACTGCTTGGTGTAGTTCGCAGACGTGTCCTTCAGCACGCGCGCACCACCTTCCGGCGCGGAATACTGACGATCGATCTGCGGACCTGGCTTCGGCGGATTGCCCGCAGCAAAACCGTCGATCAGCTTGTTCATGCTGTCCTTGGTGAGGTCCTCATAAGTGTCGGACCAGATCATCACCATCGGCGCGTTCACGCAGGCACCGAGGCACTCGACCTCCTCCCACGAGAAATCGCCATCTTCCGAGACATGGAAGGGATCGTGATGGATGCGATGCTGGCAGACATCGATGAGGTCGCCGGCGCCGCGCAGCATGCAGGGCGTGGTGCCGCAGACCTGGATATGGGCCTTCTTGCCGACCGGCTGCAGCTGGAACATCGTGTAGAAGGTCGCAACCTCCATCACGCGGATATAGGGCATTTCCAGCATGTCGGCGACGTAGCGGATCGCAGCTTCCGACACCCAGCCATTGTGCTGCTCCTGCGCGCGCCACAGGATCGAGATCACCGCGGACGCTTGCCGGCCCGGCGGGAATTTCTCGATCTGCTTCTTCGCCCACGCCAGATTCTCGGGCGTGAAGTCGAAGGATGCGGGCTGCTGTTCTTTCGGAGCCAGACGGCGGACAGACATGGTGGTTACTCTCAGTGAACGCGGCGAGCCGCGCTCGCATTCAGGCTGTTGAAGCGATCGAGCCAGAACGCACTGGAGGTGCCGAACACATTGTAGCCAACGTGTGTGGACACCTTGATGCGATCGAGAATCGACAGCTCGGTCACGGTTTCGAAACGGTTGGTGGCGGGATCATGCACGATCAGCGACAGCGGTGTTTGATCCAGAATGTAGCGCGAGACCGTATGCGCGGGGTCATTGCCGTGCTCTTCGCACATGATGACCGAGTCGCCCTGCAGCAATCGCGTGCCGCCCTTGATGGCCTCGATCTCGACGCCTTCGACGTCGAGCTTGATGAGATACTTGCCGCTCATGGACAGCTTGCCGTCGTCGAGCAGATTGTCCAGCGCGATGACTGGCACTTCCTCGCCAGCGCTCTGGTCGCCCGCGATGCTGAAGGCTTCATGCTTGGTGCCCGACAGGCGCGCGGTGCCGCGCACCGAACCGATGGCGCATTTGATGACTTCGAAGCGATCGCGATTGATCCTGGCGTTGTTGGCGAGCTTCGGGAAATTCTCGCCCGACGGCTCGATGGCAATCGCCTTGTGCGAGCCGAACGGCGCGCTCGAGACCAGCACCGACCAGTAGCCGTAGTTCGCGCCGCAATCGAGCAGCGTGTAATCGACGTCGACCGAGTTCTTGAACAGCAGTTCGAGCTCATCCTCGTAGGAGAAGCTGCGGTCGAGCAGCTTGCTCCAGTAGCCGTCGCCGAACGGGAATGCGAACAGCGCATCCGCATTCAGCTTCACCACCAGATTGCGCGCCGGCAGCACCGTCGCGCGCATCAGATTGGCGCACATGTTGTAGCCGCGATGCGAGAACGACGCCGACAATTTCGAGCCTGCCGCCAGCACGCACGCCATCGTGCGCTCCCAGAGGTTTACCCCCTGGAGCGCGCCGGAGGCGCGGTCAAACTGGATGGGCGGCGTCAATGTCACCGATCGACCTCACCGAACACGATATCGATGGAGCCCAGGATCGCCGAGACGTCGGCCAGCTGGTGGCCACGGCACAGGAAGTCCATCGCCTGCAGATGCGCAAAGCCCGGCGCGCGGATCTTGCACTTGTACGGCTTGTTGCTGCCGTCCGAGACCAGATACACGCCGAACTCGCCCTTCGGCGCTTCCACGGCGGCATAGACCTCGCCCTCGGGCACGTGAACGCCTTCGGTATAGAGCTTGAAGTGATGGATCAGCGCTTCCATCGAGCGCTTCATCTCCGCACGACGCGGCGGCGAAATCTTGTGGTCGTCGACGACCACCGGCCCCTGCCCGTCCGGCGCGCGCATCTTGGCGATGCACTGCTTCATGATCTTGGTCGACTGCCGCATCTCCTCGACGCGGATGCAGTAGCGATCGTAGCAGTCGCCGTTCTTGCCGATCGGAATGTCGAAATCCATCTCGGCATAGCACTCGTAAGGCTGCGACTTGCGCAGGTCCCACGAGGCGCCCGAACCGCGCACCATGACGCCCGAGAAGCCCCACTTCCAGGCGTCTTCCAGCTTCACGACGCCGATATCGACATTGCGCTGCTTGAAGATGCGGTTGTTGGTGAGCAGCGTCTCAAGATCGTCGAGCACCTGCGGGAAGGCATCGCACCAGGCGTCGATGTCGTTGATCAGCGCGGGCGGCAGGTCCTGATGGACACCGCCGACACGGAAGAATGCGGCATGCATGCGCGAGCCCGAGGCGCGCTCATAGAACACCATCAGCTTTTCGCGCTCTTCGAAACCCCACAGCGGCGGGGTGAGCGCGCCGACGTCCATCGCCTGCGTCGTGACGTTGAGCAGATGCGACAGGATGCGGCCGATTTCCGAATACAGCACGCGGATCAGCTGGCCGCGGCGCGGCACGGTGATGCCGAGCAGCTTTTCAGCGGCGAGACAGAAGGCATGCTCCTGATTCATCGGCGCGACGTAGTCGAGGCGATCGAAATACGGGATCGCCTGCATATAGGTCTTCTGCTCGATCAGCTTCTCGGTGCCGCGATGCAGCAGGCCGATATGCGGATCGACGCGCTCGACGACTTCGCCGTCGAGCTCCAGCACGAGACGGAGCACGCCATGCGCTGCCGGATGCTGCGGGCCGAAGTTGATCGTGAAATTACGGACGCCGGGCTGATCGTTCATCACTTAACCCCTGCCTTCTCGTCGCCGGGCAGCACCGGATAGTCGGCGCCTTCCCATGGCGACAGGAAGTCGAACTTGCGGAATTCCTGGTTGAGCCGGACCGGCTCATAGATCACGCGCTTCTCCTGGTCGTCGTAGCGAACCTCGACGAAACCGGTCAGCGGGAAATCCTTGCGCAGCGGATGGCCGTCAAAACCGTAATCCGTGAGCAGCCGGCGCATGTCGGGATGGCCGACGAAGATCACGCCATAGAGGTCATAGGCCTCGCGCTCGAACCAGTCGGCCCCCGGAAACACGTCGATGATCGACGGCACCTGAGTGGTTTCCGATGCAGCGACTTTCACGCGCAGACGCGCATTCAGGAAAGGTGACATCAGGTGATAGACGACGTCGAAACGCTTCTCGCGACCGGGATAATCCACGGCCGTCGCGTCGGTGAAGTTGACGAAGCGGCAGCCGGGATCATCACGCAGGAAGCGCATGACCTCGACGATCTTCGACGTTTCCGCAATGATCGTCAGCTGGCCGAAAGCGACCGAATGCGCGAGAGCGGCACCCGGGAGGGCGCCGACAATCGTCTGACCCAGTGTGTCGAGCCTCACATCGTCCATGACATAGCCTTAAAGGTTCGCAGTCTTAGCGTTCGCAAGCTTACCGTTCGATGGTGCCGATGCGCCGGATCTTCTTCTGCAGCAGCAGCACGCCGTAGAGCAGCGCTTCGGCAGTGGGCGGGCAGCCCGGCACATAGATATCGATCGGCACGATGCGGTCGCAGCCGCGCACCACTGAATAGGAATAGTGGTAGTAGCCGCCGCCATTGGCGCATGATCCCATCGAGATCACATAGCGAGGCTCCGGCATCTGGTCATAGACCTTGCGCAGTGCCGGCGCCATCTTGTTGGTCAGCGTGCCGGCGACGATCATCACGTCCGACTGGCGCGGCGACGCACGCGGCGCGAAACCGAAGCGCTCGACGTCGTAACGCGGCATCGACACCTGCATCATCTCGACCGCGCAGCAGGCAAGACCGAAGGTCATCCACATCAGCGAGCCGGTGCGGGCCCAGGTGATCAGATCGTCAGCCGCAGCGACGAAGAAGCCCTTGTCCGACAGCTCGGCATTCACTTCGAGGAAATACGGATCGTTCGCGCCGACCGGCCTGCCGGTGGACGGATCGATGATGCCAGTGGCGGCCGGCGCCACCAGCGGACTGCCGATCGACGGCGCCGCGTTGGCAGCCTTGGCAGTGTGAGGGCTCAATCCCATTCGAGCGCGCCTTTCTTCCATTCATAGGCGAAGCCGACGGTCAACACGCCGAGAAACACAATCATCGACCAGAAGCCGGCGATGCCGATCTGACCGAAGGCCACGGCCCACGGAAACAGGAATGCGACTTCGAGGTCGAAAATGATGAAGAGAATCGCCACCAGATAGAAGCGCACGTCGAACTTCATGCGGGCATCGTCAAAAGCGTTGAATCCGCATTCATATGCGGACAGCTTTTCCGGGTCCGGATTCTGGTAGGCGACAAGGAATGGCGCAATCAGCAACGACAAACCGATGACGGAAGCGATGCCAATAAAGACCACGAGAGGAAGATAATTCTGCAAGATGCCGTTCATCGGCGATCCCTAACCCCGTGGCGCGGAAACTGCCACAGATTCGAACATTGGAATGGTTCTGAGCCTTAGCGCAGCGCAACAAGCCATGCAAGACGAGCCATGTTGACAGTTTTCCGCCCCTGCCATGCGCGATACGCCTTCAAGCTAGGCAACGGGCTCAACCGCCGATAACGCCCGCCTGCTCTCTCATGCAAAACCTTGCGACAGGGTTTCCCGCAGGTTGAAATTGCCGCACATCGCGGCCGCAGGCGTCTGCACAAGGTAACGCGTCAAGGCCCGGTCCGTTCAGCCGGCAACGTATAGGTGCACCCACCGCGTCCGCCGGGCCTCTGAGCCGCCTGCCCGGCCTGTGTTGCTGCAATGCACCGTCGAAAAAATCATTCTCCTGGCGAACCAAATCTCAGGAAATCCGTATCCAGAGAGCCAGCGCTGTGCTGGCCTTTGAATGACAAGAGGTTCCCATGACGAAATTCTTGATCACGGCAGCAGCGCTTTCGGTTCTTGCCCTCTCCCCGGCAGCGGCCAAGCCGATGATGGGTTGCAGCGGCGATGGCATGATGAAGGTGAACAACATGTCCACCGCCATGCCGGATGGCCAGCAGAAGATGATGATGGATCGTGAGATCGGCATGGCCAATGTCGCAATGTCGAAGGGCGACATGCGTGGCTGCAACAAGCATCTAATGAACGCACAGAAGATGGGCATGATGAAGCCCCGAAACGATACGGGCATGATGGGCGGTGGCATGATGATGCCAATGATGCCCATGATGTCGAATACGGCCGGCGGCGACTCAAAGAGGATGTAAGGCCTTAGCTTGACGGCTGCGCCGGCATGGCTGGCGCGGCCTTCTCGCTGCGCGTCCGTCGCATCACTAGTCCATCCAGTTCCGCGCGCTTGCGGGCGAGCAGCAACTGAGCGGCGGCGTTGTCGAGCCCCGCTCGGCGCAACTGCGCGATCGCAGCACCCAGTTGAGAAATTTCTGCACGCAAGGCGATGATCTGTAACGGCTCAGGGTCCGGCGCTCTCATCCGAGCAAGCCTCGCCTGGCGATCAGTTCAAGCATCTCGCGCTGCGTCCGCCGCAGCCTTTCGCAGGCATCACTGCAGTCGAGGCCCGCATCGGTCAGCAGCCGGATATCCGACTGCATTCCACGCATACGCTGACGGAGCCGGGCGATTCGGAAATTTAACTTGGCGAGTTCGGTCATTTCCGATATAGAACAAAACAAGAACTAAATCGCAAGACCTTCTTAAGCCGAATCTGACCGGAGGCTTCCGTGACCCAAGCTCTGATGATCCCAGCCATCTCCGCGCCGGCGATGGCCCCTGCCCCCTTTGATGCCGAAGCGCTGCTCGACCGGCTGTCCGGCCCGATGACGCGCAGCCAGGCACTGACGCTGAAATCGCTGGCGATTGAAGCCTACCAGCCCATGCAGTTCGAAAAGGACCTGACCCGCGCCGAGGCCGCCCGGCGTATCCAGATGCTGCGTGACGAGATCGCGCTGGCGGATTCGTTCTGAGACAGACGCATGATGTGAACGACGGGAATGCCGACGTGCAGATACCGTCGCGTGGAGCGCTGTTCGGTCGATCAGATTGATATGTGAGGATTTTGCATCGTCTCGCCATTCCGGATGGAATGGCGCGAGAGACGGGACTCGAACCCGCGGCCTCCGCCGTGACAGGGCGGCGCTCTAACCAACTGAGCTACTCCCGCGTGGACGTGGACTGTGTCCCGCAGTGAGGGTGGGAATAAAGGGACGTCATGACGAAGTCAAGCAGCTTGGCATGACCTTTTTCAAACCTGTCCCCACCCGCCTGCGGTTCGGCCGTTTCAAGGCGGCGAATGCAAATAACCCCATATTTTACTGGCAAAACGACGTAGGCGGCTTTGCATAGAATCGTCTAAGCCCTGCAGCGTCCCAGGTTTTGTGACGGTTTATAACGGAAAGGCCAGTTCTCATGGCAGATACCCCAGACACCCCCGCGAAGGCGCCCGCGCCTCCGACCATCACCCTCAAGCATCTGGCGGCCGCACTGGCCGAGAATCACGAGCTGTCGAAGAAGAAGGCCGAAGAGATTCTCACCGACATGGTCGGCAAGATGACCGAGCACCTGAAGAACGGCGACCGCATCCGCATCGTCGGCCTCGGCATCCTGCAGGTTCGCACCCGCGCCGCCCGCACCGGCCGCAACCCGGCCACCGGCGAAGAGATCCAGATCAAGGCCAGCAAGAAGGTCGCCTTCCGCCCGGCCAAGGAGCTCAAGGACGCGGTCTGAGACTGCGCCTGACAACGTAATCGCGCTTCGGGCCACGGCCCGAAGCGCCGCTTTACAGACCATCGGGTGTCCATCTCTGGCGAGTGATCCATGACAGCGACGTCGGCCATTTCCTTCACCCATGACGTCACCGAGCGCTTCCTGCGCTATGTCGTGATCGACACCCAGTCCGATCCCGCCTCGCCCAGCTGCCCGTCCACGGCCAAGCAGAAAGACCTTGGCGCCTTGCTGGCGCGCGAGCTGCAGGCGCTGGGCCTCGCCGACGCGCATCTCGACGAGCATGGCTATGTCTATGCGACGATCCCGGCGACCACGGACAGGCCAGTCCCCGTGATCTGCTTCTGCTCACATATGGATACGTCGCCCGACTGCAGCGGCGCCGATGTGAAGCCGCAGATCGTCCGCAACTATCAGGGCGGCGATATCGTTCTGCCCGCGGACAAGACCCAGGTCATTC
>Ga0102592_1000778_pt1 | contig 45006 bp, 39 predicted proteins | sample AraplaCol_mMF_r2_FD_76861 | JGI IMG/M metagenome (GOLD analysis project Ga0102592, IMG submission 76861) | Arabidopsis root microbial communities from North Carolina, USA - plate scrape MF_Col_mMF_r2 (SPADES assembly) (version 2) | ecosystem: Host-associated > Plants > Roots > Endosphere...
CTCACTTCTGGCGGATATTTGTATCACAAAACACGCACACTATGTACCCTTCCTTTTCATATCCCGAATTACAGAAAAGATTCTGCGAAGGTTTCGACTTCTTTCCCTTCAAGGCGCTGGAACAACATGGCGGCTTTATCTATAAAAATTATGTTACGGATGGCGACACGCGCGAATTGCTGGACCGTTATACTTATCAGTATGATAACAGCAGCGTACATGCGCGTGTGTTATTAATGAAGCTGCAGCAGAATGATATTCCTGTGGCAGGAGAGCTGCTGTTCAAGCTGCAAACGGCCGGCTACCGTTTTGAAGAACGTTTCCATGCTGTCAAAAGGCAGCCCGCTATATTCAAACAACTCCTGGAAACGATGGAAACTTATCACCGGATCCTGGCAGTATACCAGCACGATGTGCAGCAGCACATCGCCGCACAACTGGCTGCCGCGCCGGAAGAAGATCAGCTGGTGACCTATGAAGCGATCAGTGCGGATAATATCATGCAACTTAAACTGGTGGTGCAGGAGTTCCTGCGGAGTACCGATATCATCTATACTTTCCTGGAAGCCTGCTATCTGCAAGACCCGGAGTTTCAGCAACTGATGTTGACGGAAGAAGAGAAGAAAAGTCTGCAGGACATCCTGTATACGATTATCCTGCTCAGGGACCTGCAGAAAGATACCATCGACGTGCTGAAACAATGGAAGCAGGATGCAGCGCGCTTTAAAGACCAGCGCATCTGGAATTAATTTTTTGTTCTGACGCTTGCTATAAACCAACAACGCATCCCCCGGCTCCGGCTGGGGGATTTTAAACCGAAACACCTAAAACTGCTATTATATGGAACCTCGTCTTATTGCCGAATTGCTCGATCTTGAAGCATTAGCATTATTATCCAACGAACCTTACGTTCCCTTATCAGAAACAGAACAGGCAGACAATGGTTGTATAGGCTGAACAGCTTAGATGGCTTCCCGCCTCAATTGATTGCTGCTGAGCTCACGGTTATACCGGTTACGGTATTGCACCGGCGAGAGGCTGGTGATCCGTTTGAAAGTGATGCGGAATGCCTTGGGGTCAGTGTAGCCTACTTTGTACATTACCTCGTTCACGTTTTCCCGGGAAGATTCCAGGCGTGATTTGGCCGCTTCGATCTTTACCCGTTGTATATACTCCACTAAAGTATTGGAGGTAGCTTTCTTAAAGCGGCGCTCCAGGTTTCTGCGGCTAACGGCCAGCATACCGGCCAGCTGGTCTACCGTAATGCGCTCTTCGAAATTCGCTTCTATAAATTCCTGCGCTTTTTTCACCACATCATCTTCATGATCTTTCTGTCCGGCAAACATGATAAAGGGCGACTGGCTGTCGCGCTGAATATCTATCTGGAAAGCCTTTGAGCAGAAGACCGCTACCTCTCTTCCCGCAAACTTCTCAATCAGGTACAGAATCAGGTTCAGGTAGGAAAAGGCGCCTCCGCTGGAGTAAATGCCGTATTCGTCTGTAAGAATCTTATCTTCTACCAGGTTTACATCGGGGTACATGCGCCTGAAATCATTGGCCGCCATCCAGTGGGTAGCGCATTTTTTACCGTTTATCAGTCCGGTGGCCGCCAGGAGGAAAGCGCCTACGCAAAGGCTGGCTACTTCTGCGCCGTTCTTGTACTGCTGTACGATCCAGGGAATAAAGCCTTCATTGTCACGGATGTTCTTTTCCATATCCCCCTGCATGGCGGGGATCACCACCAGGTCTGTTTTGGGCATTTCGCTGATCAGCGTGTCTGCATTGATGGTATACATACCTTCGTATACCGGTACCGCTTTGGTGAGGGCGGTGAGCTGTACATCGAACAGGGGCTCGCGGCCGATGCGTGTAAGCATTTGGTTCACTTCTGTGAACACCTGGCGGGGCCCTTCTATGCTACCCAGTACGGCCCCTTTGGGAACAATGATGGAAATGTGTATCATATGGTAAAGGTAGGGGTGCCGCCTGTCACAACCAACCCTTATAGGAGTCGCATTTACCCCCTCTGTATGTCTGTTTTTTACGATATATATGCCTATGAATGCGTAATTTGCAAAGTATGGCCATTATTCTGTCAGCAGGTAATTACTTTGGGGTCGAGCGTAAACAGGACGAAAATGCGGGGTTCAAACTAAATATTACCCGTTATGATCCTTTTACGGAGATCCGCGAGCATTACCATGAAAATGCTTATCTCAGCCTGCTGATCAACGGGCAGTACCGCGAAATGACAGGCCGCCGTGAGCAGGACATGGCTCCGGGAGAGGTGATCTTCCGTCCGGCGGGTTATCGTCACGCCAACCATTTTCCCGGCATCGGGGGCAGCTGCCTGAATATTGAGTTCAAACCGGAGGCGCTGTATGAACAGGTAGGAAAGATCATGATCCCTGCTGCCGCCAACATCTATCCTGCCGGGGCTTTTGAATACCTGTACCGTTTATTGTATTGTTTTGTGAACGACCTGGGCGCAGGCTTATCCGAAGAATATCTTTTTACCTGGCTGGGCGCGCAAACAGATTTGCAGTTGCCACAGCGCTTATTATGGCTGCCTAAGGTAAAGGCCATCCTGGAAACGGAACTGGAAGCGCTTCATCCCATTGCGGAACTGGCGGCCAGGGTACATGTGCATCCCGTTTACCTGGCCCGCGCCTTCAAGGAAAGGCTGGGACTTACCCCGGGAGAATACCACCTGAAAATGCGCCTGAAAAGGGCATTGGAACTGTTGTTCCGCAGCAATGAATCCATCTCTGCTATTGCCTATACCACGGGCTTTACAGACGCCGCCCATTTTATCAGATGTTTCAGGGCCTGTTACCAGGTATCCCCGCACAAGTTCAGGAGCTCCCTGAAAAGTTAATAGCGTACAATTTTTATCGCCGGCGCCGCTGTTCCTTTGTATCAAAAAAATATGAAGCCTGTCCGCCCGGCCACCGCCATTGTGTTCACCTGGTGTATCATAATACTATGCCCTTTCTTTTTACGTGCACAAGATCAGTTGCAGTATGATCTGCAGGTAAATGCAGATCTGCCTGCACGGAAATTCAGCGTGCAGGGAACATTATCTTTCCTTGTTACTGCAAATGCTGCAGATTCCGTGGTGATCATGCTCAGCAAATGTACCGCGCCGCCGTCCATACAGGTACGCACGCCCGGCGTGCGTATGGCACGTATGGATACATCTGTGAGCAGGGGAGGCGATATGCTTTATCACATACAATTCGCAAAGCCAGTACAAGCTGGCAGCCGGCTGGAATTTGCCTATGCTTATGAAAGGGGCGCTGCACCTACCTTCCAGTATTACATAGACAGTACTTTCTGTATGGCAGGGGGCTATGGCTCTGCATGGTATCCGCAGGTCATGTCTCCTGCGGAGGATGGTTCCAGCAAGTATACCCGGGCAAGCGGTAATATCCGTGTTACGGTACCGCCGCCTTATATGCCGGTGATGGCGGCCAGCAAGCTGGAAACCGGTAATAACGGTAAAACATATACGTTCCGGTATACGGTACCGGATATCTTTTCGCTGTACATCGCTCCTTACCACCGGCAGGAAGTGAAGGGGCGGGTGCCGTTTTATTGCTTTACGCTCAGCAAAGAGACGGATGGTGCAGCTATCAGCGCCAAAGCTTCGCAGGTGCTGGATCACCTGCTTGGCTTATTCGGCCCACTGAGCATTCCTAACTTTTCCATCATAGAATTCCCGGATGCGGTATCAGAGAAGACCGGTATCGGAGGGGCCAGCCTGATGGGGGGCATACTGATGCCTGCCAATGCGCTGAAGCGCTTTAATTACGCCTTATTTGGCCATGAATTGGCGCACCAGTGGTGGGGCAACAAAGTACTGAGCCGGGGCGATGAAGGCGCGCAAATGCTCTCGGAAGGACTGGCGCAATATGGTTCCCTGCAGGTGGTAGAAGCTTTTGACAGCAGCCGGGCTATTCTCTACCGCAAAACCGGCTACCCGGGCTACATACCAGATCAATCCGGGTTTGGATACCTGAAGAATGCAGCAGCGGGTATTGATGCGCCCTTGCATGCGCTGACAGCGGAGAATGGGCACACGATTGGTGACAGTAAAGGTTTCATGGTGCTGGAGCTCCTGGCGAATACGATTGGAAAAGACACCTTTCACCGTGCATTGCAAACAATAGGAGACAAGTATAGCCATTCCGGCCTGAGTTGGGACCAGTTCCTCCGGGAGCTGGAAACCGCCCATGGCGGCAGCCTGCAATGGTTCTATGAACAATGGTTCAACCGTGCAGGTGCGCCTGCCTGGGAAACAGCCTGGCAGCAGCAGGGACAGGAGCTGCTGCTTACGCTTACGCAAACAGATAGCGTGTACCGTTTGCCGCTGGAAGTAGCGATCACTTATGCTAATGGCGATCAATCGCTGCAGCGTATCAACATTACAGCACGCGTGCAGCAGCTAAGCTTACCGGTAACAGCTAAGGTGACAGGTGTTAAGATCGATCCGTATTTTAAAGTGATCCATTGGGACGAAGAACTGGCCCCCAAAGCAAGAGCTATGAGCAAGGTACAGCGGGTATTTCAGCTGCGCATTGCGCAAAAACCGGATGAGGCGGAAAAGCTGGCGCTGTCTTACCTGGCGGAAGGTTTCCCGGAAGATCCCTATGGTGTGGAGTTCTCACTGTTGTATACAGTGGCGCGCTTAAAGGCGATGAAAGGCGAAGAGGATGCTGCGCTGATGTATTTTCAAAAGGCGCTGCAATGCAGCACCCGGGCGAGTGATCTGCTGGCGTATACTTATTATAGAATTGCGCAGATAGCGAAGCGTAAAAAGGATGATGTGTTGTTTCAATGGGCTTGTGTGAATGCGGTGAAGGCGGATGAATTGAATGAGGGAAAAGATGATATGAAGGGAATGGTCAGGCTCTTAAACTAATTCCTTTGCGCGATCAATGTCTTTGCTATAGTATAATGCCTCTGGTATTTCGGCCAGCGTAGATGTATGTACCTGCGCGCCCAATCCATAAAACTGCTGGAAGCTCATGATAAGCGGCCGCCATTTATCAGGATCCACTCTATTGGGATGGCCATCCATGATAATGCTGTCATCCAGGTATACCCGCTGTATCCGCATTTCAATGGTGACAATCCTGCCGCGCTGTTGCGGTTCATCATCTGCAATGCCGTAAACAGCGGCTACTTTGGCTTCCATCTGTACCGGACATTCCAACACTCTTGGCGCATCAATGGTTTCAGACGGAAGCGGCGTTAAACCTGCCAGCCTGAATTTTTCTTTTTCATAGCGGTAGCCTTTTTTCTGTTTCCCTTCGGGAACAGGATCACTACCAGTGGTGCGCGCCAGCCTGTTCACGGCGCCTGCCAGGTATACAGAAGGCAGGTTGAGCACACATTCACCGTTTCGTATAATGTTCTGCGTAGTTTTGGAAGGAGCTGCAAGGCCCAGCATGCACCGCCATCCCAGCCAGAAAATGGAAGACATGGGAGCGAGGTTGAAAGAATGATCTTCATTCACGGTGCTGATCAGCACTACAGGCGTACCGAAGTACAGGATAGCCGGTTCACTTCTGTGTAGCATAAGACAGTGTTTTAATACTGCTACAAAGCTATTGAGGATCTAAGGTGTGCAAAACCTGTTTCTTGCTATAGTATGCTATCACCTTTCATGTAATGATCCCGGTAGGCCAGGGGCGTCATGTCTGTCATTTTCCTGAACACATCGCGGAAAGCCTGTATATCGGTATAGCCAACATCGTGCATGATCTCGGCGATGCTTTTGCGGCCATTCTCCAGCTGTTTTTTTGCGGCTTCTATCTTCACGCGTTGTATATACTCTACTACGGTATGGTAGATAGCTTTGCGGAATCTTCTTTCGAGTGTGCGCCTGCTGAGACGGAGTTTGTGGGCCAGCTCGTCTACTGTTACTTTTTCATGGTAATGGCTTTCTATGTAGTGTTGCGCTTTCTTCACCGTTTCATCGGTATGCTCTTTCAGTCCGTTGAACATGTGGTAGGGCAGCTGACTGTTACGTGCAAGGTCTGTAAGGAAATATTTCGCTGCCAGTACGGCCATGTTGCGGTCTGTATGTTTTTCCACCAGGAAGAGCAGCAGGTTCCAGTAGGCGTTATTGCCCGCGCTGGAGTAGAGGCCCTGGTGGGCGGTCATGATCTTTTCATCCAGCAGCTTAACAGCCGGAAAGCTGTTGCGGAAAAGCTGTGCATAGCTCCAGTGGGTAGTACAGGGTTTGCCGTTCAGCAGTCCGGTGTGCGCAAGGAGGAAAGCCCCGGTGTCCAGCGCTGCTACTGCGGCGCCCATCTGGTATTGGCGGATGATCCAGGAAATGTATGCTTGTTGCTGAAAGGCAACGCTGATCATATCACCGGAGAGGGCGGGAATGATCACCAGGTCTGTTTTGTGTACGTTGTTCAGCAGCAGGTCGGGATGAAGGGAGAACAATCCGCCTTTGAGGCGTACCGGCGTTGTTTGTCCAAGCAGCTGCACGTGGAATGCAGGACGGCGGCCGGATCGTTCCAGGAACTCATTTACTTTGGTAAATACATAACAGGCATCTGCAACAGATGCAGCTGTTGCGTTTTCGAGGGCTAGTATGGAGATGCTCAACATACGGCAAATGTAGGTACAATAAGTGTCGCAATGCCCCCCTACAGATTGGCGCATTATGCCCGCATCTTTTTCATGATCTTTCCCTATGCCGCAGTCCCCATTTTTCCAGTTGCTGCCATACCGGGATCAGTTCCATGGCGCTTTCAGTAAGGCTGTATTCTACGCGCGGCGGTACTTCTGCAAACACTTCCCGGCGTACCATCCCATCCCTTTCCAGTTCACGGAGATGGAGGGTGAGCATACGGTCTGAGATCTCCGGCAGCTTTTTCTTCAGCTCCAGGAAACGCATGGTCTTTTTCTCCAGCTTATAGAGGATCAGCAGCTTCCAGCGTCCTCCCAGTATATCTATGGCATACACCACACCGCAGAAATCATTGAGTGCTTGCCGGTTATGTTGATTGGTGGAGGAAGCTTTTATTTTAGTCATTACTAACAGTTTTGTGAGTATCGAACAATGGGCTGTGCCCCTGCAAAGTTAAGCATGCATCGATAATTTTGTGGCGCTTAATTAAAACATGGAACTATGAATGTATTGATCGTATACGCACACCCGGAACCGCAGAGTATGAACGGAGCCATGTTCAGGACGGCGATAGACGCGCTGCAGGCTGCCGGGCATGCGGTACAGACTACCGACCTTTACGGTATACAGTTTAACCCGGTATCTGACCGGTATAATTTTACAACGGTACAAGACCGTGATTTTTTTAAACAGCAGCTGGAAGAAATATATGCCACAGAACAGAACGGTTTTGCGCCTCATATTGAAATAGAGCAGCAGAAAGTGGAGTGGTGTGACCTGATGATCTGGCAGTTCCCGATGTGGTGGTTCGGTGTTCCCGCGATCCTGAAAGGATGGGTGGACCGTGTTTTTGCCATGGGCCGTACTTACGGCAGCGGACGTTATTATGAAACGGGGATCTTTAAAGGGAAGAAGGCCCTGCTTTCGCTGACAACAGGCGGTGTGCCCGAGGCTTACAGGGAAGGTGGTTTTAACGGGGATCTCACCGGTATGCTGCGGCCACTGCACCGTGGTATCCTGGAGTTCACCGGTTTTACGGTGCTGGAGCCGCAGGTAGTATTTGGCCCTGTACGGATAGGGGAGGAACTGCGTAAGCAAGAGCTGGCACGGTGGCAGTCCAGGCTGAAGGACGTCTTTAACGAGCCTGCCTTTGCTGTAGGCGCATATTAAAGAAAATGGGGCTTAGTAGCCCCATTTTTTCATGATGTTAAAGTCTTCTTTTATAGATTCCAGCGGCGTTTTGCCCTGGTAAGATTCCTGTTCGATGATGAAGTGTGTAGTGCCGCCGGCTTTTTTACCCAGGTCTATCACCTCTTTTACGGGTATCACGCCTTTACCCAGCACGGTGCTTTCGTAGTGGCCGCCCATTTCGCCTTTGGCGGATTTGATCTCATCTTTCACGTGCATCAGCTCAAAACGTTTGGGATATTGTTTGATGATGTCTAAGGCGATGCCGCCTGCGTGATACATGTTGCCGATGTCCAGCTGCTGGGCCACCAGGGAAGGATCCGTGTTTTGCAGGATCAGGTCGAAGAGTTTTTTGCCGTTCAGCTGAACGCTGAATTCAAAATCGTGGTTGTGGTAACCGAACTTCATGCCTGATTTCTTACACAGTTCTCCGCTTTTATTGAACACGTCCATATAGGCGATGAAATCATCGTAGGTTTTGCGAAGCTCTTCATCCAGCCAGGGACTGATCACGTATTTCTGGCCTACGGTGGCGGCGTCTTCTACGGTATATTTCCATTCGTCGGTAAAGTCCTTTTTGGCTTTGTCCCAATGCTGCGGGCGCATAACGGTATGCCCGCTGGGCATCAGCAGGCCCAGGTCGTCCAGCCTTTTCTTAAACTCCTGCGCTGTCCAGCCGTAGAATTTACGGTTTACGTAATTGGCATGTTCTACATACTTGTATCCCATGCTGGCTACCTGTTGAAGGGTAGCGGCGGGATCTGCTTTCATATCATCGCGGACAGAGTACAACTGCACACCCAGTATGTCTTTGGCTCTGGCAGCGGCCAGTATGCTACCAGCGGGCAGGATGGCAGTACCAGCCAGCGCCAGGGCGCCTGTTTTCAAAAAGTCTCTTCTTGACGTGTTCATATGTGGAAATTTAGTGGTAGCGGTAAAATAAGAAAATTTACCGTTATTCTTACACTCTTTACTTTTTGGGCCAGGCAGGGCTGAAATGTGTGCCTGCGAAGAATACATATATGTTTCTGGCGCCATCCCCTGTGCGGGTGATCTCTACTGTTTCATGCCCGTACTCGATTTCCTGCACGCCATGCAAGGTGTATCCCTGTCCTGTTATTGCTGTAAGCTCCTGTAATATATGGTTGGCTGTCTGCTTGTCTTCGGTATCGATGTCGCCTTCCTGGGGAACGCCATATTTTGTAAACAGTTTATTGCGGATGTCAATGCCTTCCGATTTTGACAGGGGGCGACCGCCTGCATCGAATATAGAGAGTATGGAACAGTTATGGTCTGTGCCGTCGGCAAAACCGATGTCGTAATCTTTGTCTATCCCGATCCTTCGGGCCTCTGACAGGACACTCTCGTGAAATTGCTCTGGTGTTATTTCTTCTTCCACCCCGTTACCGCTGTCGGTGCTTATGCTGAAGAGGTCATCATCGTGAACGGGCCCGCCACTTTCATCTTCTGAGACATCGGTGGAAGGAGGCGGGGAAGGTGGTTTAGCCTTCAGTTTAGGTTTTTTTCGTTTGGGTTTCAATTCTTCGGCACTGCTATCGTTATCGGAGTTGTCGCTTACGTCTGAAGGATGCTCTTTGCTCCACAACTTGCGGGCTCTTTTCCTGCGGGCGCTTGCGTCATTGAACCTTTTTTTGTCGCCTTCGCCGATCAGCGATGGGTTTATGTAGGCAAGGGGATTAAATGAACGCAGGGTAATACCGGCTGCAAACATTTCCTTTCGCCTTACGTGAAATTCGCTATCGATATCACCATGCGGATTGGCAAAGTAAATGATCATTGGGCCTTTCCAGACCGCCTTCTTGAAATCAATCAGTATCCCGGAGCATTTTTTGAAGCAGGGACTATTATTAATGGTAATAGTAAGCGTTCCGTTTGCGATATCAACTTTACCATCTTTTTTGGTGATCAGTGCCTCGAGGTATGCTTTCAGGTGCTCTTCTGCATGTTCTTTGTCTGATTGTGTATATTCAGGTGTGTAGTAATTTTTTTCGCCTACTTTTACTTTTGCGTTGAGCCTTGTACGGGTGGTGAAGAGAAAGTTCTTTTGGTCGTTTGGTTTTTCGGGAAGCCGTATATCCCCATTAAATTCCTGTGTGATGTCTTTGGGCGGAAGTTTTTTGTGCTCTCCGCTGAAGTGGGTATGAATCTCTGCCAGGCTCCAGGTTTGGCCATCCCGCTTTATTTCGTCCAGCCGGTCAGTAATAAACTGCAGTTTAAAGCGTGGGAACGTTTCTGCAATGGCTGATTCAAGTGTTTTAATATCATTGATCTCCGGGATCCCCTTACCGAATTTTTTGGTCGGGCCGAATTTGATGATCCTTTGAACAGGCGCAGATACTGATATGCCTTTTGTAGCATTATTTGCGGCAGCTGTGCCGCCTGGTTTGGGACTCCGGTCTTTTGAGGCGTGCATGACGGTTATTTGTGCACTGAAAGTAGCAAAAAAAAATCACAGCTGCAATTTATCAGGATTAGTTTGCACGTAGATATTCCCGATCCGGTCGCCATAAGGTTCTATGGAAACCAAAGCGACGGGAGATGTGCCGGTGTAGGAAATGATAGAAGGCAGGCCGTTGGCGATGATGACTTCCTGGTGATAGTGCGGTATATGTTCAAAGAGTTTAGGCAAGGTCGTTAGCAGGAGATGACATACCTTGTCACGCCCGTAAATAGGCTTGGGGAATGCAGTAAGGCGTTGCCCGTTCACCATGAAGGCTTTTCCACCGCCATCTGCATATAATGTAATGTCTTCTTTTAGCAGTGCCACCAGATCATCCATACTGCCTTCGGATACAGCGCGGAGGAAGTTCTGTAATACTCTTTCGTGCACTTTCATATCCACTTCAAAGCGGTTGGCGTCTTTGCCGAGATGGTCCTTGGCGCGTTTGAGGATCTGGCGGCAATTGTCTTCTGACTTCTCAAAAGTTTCGGCCAGTTCGTAATAGTCGTAAGCGAATACTTCTTTCAGCAGGAAGATGGCGCGTTCCATAGGAGTAAGCTTTTGCAGCAACACCAGGATACCGATGGAGAGCGCGTGATAGGATTCGATCTTTGTACGGGCTTTATCCGCATCATAATTCAATAGTGGCTCGGGCAACCAGAGGCCGAGGTATTCCTCTCTTTTGGCGCGGGCGCTGTTGAGGTAGTTAATGCATTTATTGGTAGCGATCTTTACCAGGTAACTTTTTGTCTGGCGTACGTCGGTAGTTGCTATTTCCATCCATTTCAGGAAGGTATCCTGCACAATGTCTTCTGCATCCGCTACTACGCCCAGCATGTTATAGGCAATAGAAAAGAGCAGTGCCCTGTATTCCAGGAAGATGGAAGCCTTGTCGTTCATACAAAGGTAAATTAGGTATTATACAGGAGACAGGGAAGCCCATCTTTTTGTGACAGCAGGGGAGATCTTTTTTTTAGAAAGCTTCGCCCAGGTCTATATAGAAGATCCGGTCGTGTTTACTGATGCCGAAATCCAGGGCGATATTGGTATTGGAGCGTTTATTGAACTTGATGCGGATCCCTGCGCCAGCCGCTGGATGGAAATTGGTGAACCAGTATTTATCAGGCTGGGTAACGGTATTCATGTTGGCAAAGACCACAAATCCCAGCAGGCCGTTAGGGAGGATATCGCGGCGGTATTCTGCTTCCAGGTTAATGAGGGCTTTGCCCCGGTAGCGGTTTTGTTCTATTCCGCGGCCGCTGCGGTTGTTGGGGTCCCAGCCGATGCTGGGCAGGTCGAGATAGGGTGTTTTATTACCCAGCACTGTCCAGTAATATCCCCAGAGGGCCAATACGTTCTGGCTCCAGGAGGGACCATAGTGGAAATACTTACGGTAGTCCAGATAGAGGGAAGACCAGTTGTCGTTACTGCCCAGGAAGGTAGGATTCAGGCGGAGTACCGCGTTGGCGTAATGGCCTTCCTGGGGGTTAATAGAATTGTTCCGGTTATCCTCCAGCAGGTTGAAGGAAACGCCGGATGAAACGGTATGCTGCCCGGGTGTGGTGCCGTATTGGTATTTCACAAAAGTGGGCAAGGATACGGAATCGTTATCTTTTATGCGGATAGCAGTATGCCAGTCCAGGTGGTAGCCCAGACCAGCCAGCAAGGTTTTATTTATTTTGCGCATCAAGGTCTGGTAGAAGCGGAAATAATTGTTCCCCAGCAGCTGCTTCTGATCTTCGGGCACGCCGTTGCCTAGTCCCCAGGTGTATTGCGGATTCACAATAAAGCGCATATCCCCTGTGATATTGCGATAATTGCCTTCCAGCCAGAGATTGGAGTGAAAGGAGAAAGAAAAGCGCCCGCTAAAGGAGAAAGAGGGCGAAAAACTGACGTTCGAAATATTGGTGGTTCTGCGGGGGCCCAGGTAAAAGGCGGCATTGGTGCTGGTAACCAGGGCTGTACCGCCACCGGGTATGGTAGAAGGGGCAGGTAGCAGGGAATAATATACCCCTCCTCTGCCTTTTTTGGGGAAATTTCCGGACTTTATGTGGAAGGCGTCTTTCAACACCCGGATGATGTCTGTTTTGGGAACGGAATCTTCTTCGGCTTCGTAGAATCTTCTACGCCTGGGAACTGTATCTGTTTCCTGGGCCTCCACCCAGTATGGCAAACTTAAAAATGCTATCAGCAGGAATTTTCTCATGCAGGTAAACAGCCGTTTTAGTGGTTATACTCCGCAGGAGTAAATAAAATATTGTGCCAGAAGCCGGCTGAACGGTGGAAGATGCGTATCTTAACCGCCACAACAGATATTTACATTATGGCTATCCAGATAAGATCAATGAGACAGGAAGATAATGCAGCATTGGCGAAGATCATCAGAGATATATTTATTGAATTTGATGCGCCTTTAACAGGAACTGTATACAGCGATCCGCAAACGGATCATTTATATGAAGTGTTCACGGAAGAAAAGTGTGCTTATTTTGTAGCGGAAGAAGACGGTGTAGTTTTGGGCGGTTGTGGTGTTTACCCCACCGACGGATTGCCGGAAGGATGTGCAGAACTGGTAAAGTTTTACCTGTCGCCTGCCTCACGTGGCAAAGGCCTTGGCCGTACTTTGATGGAACGCAGCTTTGAAGCCGCCAAAGAGCTGGGCTACCGGCAATTATACCTGGAGTCTTTCCCGCAGCTGGCTACAGCAGTAGGCATGTATAAGAAAGCCGGTTTTTATGATATTCCCGAGCAGCTGGGTAACTCAGGCCACTATGCCACTACGGTGTGGATGCTGAAGGATCTTGACTGAGGCGATGTAATACCTGCATCGCTTTTTCTGTATCGTGTACGCCAACAAAAATATGGTCGTGATAAAAGGCGGCCACTACATTGCAGCTGATCCGAGCTGCAGACAACGCTTTGGCAAATGCAGCGGTTAATCCCACTGCTTCCAGCGAAGAGTGCACAGTTAAGGTGATCCAGGAAGCAATAAAGCTGTAGGATAAGCCCCGCCGGTCTGCAAGACCCTTCTCCATTACCAGCGTAAGACCTTCCTTTTCCCGGAACCGGCAGATAATACCCGCTTCATCCGGAAACTGTGGGTCAGGAGATGTGCAGAAAACATATTCTCCGGCTTGTAGCTCCGGTTGCATGGAACGTAAAAGGGTATCCAGGTCTTTTTCGCCGTTTGACATATTACAAGTGTTTGAACAAATATTGCAAATGTGGGTAAATCTTCCAACAATATTGTTACCTGTGTTACTCAGCAGTAGCAGATATTCTCCCCGATAGCATAAATGCACGTTTTTTGGACAAGATGCCATGGTAACATCATTCATTACCGGAAAACAATGTTATTATGGCTAAAGATGCTTTGAAGGCTGCGATGCCTGAATCATTTCCTCCCCAACACCAGGAACATCAGCCGGGTAAAGAACGCGATATGCAGCCCCGCCCCATTTATGATGACGATACTCCCGGCTGCGGCCGTTTGGCGAATAAAGTAGCGATCATCACGGGCGGGGACAGCGGGATCGGCCGTGCGGTGGCAGTCAGCTTTGCCAAGGAAGGCGCTAATGTTGCGATCGTTTATCTTGATCAGCAGGAAGATGCGGAAGAAACGGCGGCTGCCATCAGAAAATACAGCAGAGAAGCATTGCTGATCAAGGCAGACGTCTGCAAAGAGGCCAATTGCGCAAACATTGTAGAAACAACGTTGAAACAATTCGGGCATATCGATATCCTTGTAAATAATGCAGCGGTGCAATACCCGGTAGAGACTATAGAAGGGATCAGTGCAGCACAGCTGGAAAAGACATTCACTACGAATATATACTCCTATTTCTATCTTACGAAACACGTGGTGTCACACCTGAAGGAAGGGGCCAGTATTATCAATACAACATCGGTCACCGCCTTCAAGGGCAACGAGCTGCTGTTGGACTATTCTTCTACCAAAGGCGCTATTGTAGCTTTCACACGCAGCCTTTCACAGTCATTAGTGAAAAAAGGTATCCGTGTAAATGCCGTAGCGCCGGGGCCCGTATGGACACCTCTGATTGTATCCTCTTTTAATGAAGAACAGGTGTCTAAATTTGGTAAGGATGTACCTATGGGACGTGCTGCGCAGCCCTGTGAAATAGCCGGTTGTTATGTGTTCCTGGCATCAAGGGAATCTGCTTTTGTCACAGGACAGGTATTGCATCCGAATGGTGGAGTGCCAATGTGATAACACCTACTCCGGGGTAAGTACTTGTCAAAAAGTATGTACCCGGATACCTTTGCTTTCAGTAAATAAAAACTGAAAGTATGAAGATCACATTAACAGGATCATTAGGAAACATCAGCCAGCCGCTGGCTAAACAACTCATTGCTGCGGGCCATCAAATAACCATCATCAGCAGCAATGCAGACAAAAAAGCTGCTATTGAAGCACTTGGTGCTACACCCGCCATCGGTTCCGTCACTGATACGGATTTTCTGACATCCGCCTTTACCGGTGCTGAGCTGGTATACACCATGGTGCCGCCTGATTTTACGGTGCCTGATCTGCTCCAGTATTTCACGATTGTAGCTAAAAGTTATGCAGCCGCCATCCGCCGCTCCGGTGTACAGCGTGTGGTACACCTGAGCAGTATGGGTGCACATCTGGATCCCAGTCCAGGGCCTATTGCCGGCGCCCGAGAAGCGGAAGCAATATTGAACGGACTGGAAAGTGTATCTGTCAAATACCTGCGTGCGCCATTCTTTTACATCAACTTTTACAACAACATAGACATGATCCGGCACATGGGCATACTCGGCTCCAATTACCCGGCGGAGACAAAGCTGGTGCTGGTACATCCAGAGGACCTGGCAGCAGCGGCTGCAGAAGAAATTCAAAACGGGTTTACGGGGAAGAGTATACGTTATGTAGTGAGCGATGAACGTAGCAGCGGAGAAGTAGCTGCCATACTTGGAAATGCTGTTGGTAAACCGCAGCTGCCCTGGGTCGCATTCAGTGATGAACAGGCTTTGGAAGGGATCATGCAGGGAGGAATGCCGGAAAGCATCGCTAAATTGTTTGTAGAAGTAGGGGTTGCGCTACGTAGTGGAAAGCTGTGGGAAGATTATGTAGCTGTTGGAGCCAGGCCTTCTGGCAAACGAAAATTAGAGAATTTTGCAGGCGAGTTTGCGGAGAAGTTTGATCAATAGGAGTGGTCAGTTGTCAGTTATCAGGGACCGCAGCGTATAATCCGGGTTAATCACTGATAACTGACAACTGATAACTGATAACTTATTTTGTATATTTTTCTTTCAATACCGCGATGTCCTGCTTGTTCAGTCCAAGACCTTGCTGAAAGAAAACGTCCATGGAACCATATTGAGTGGCGGGGGACTTAAATGTGATGCTTATCAGTTCCGGTTTCAGCTCCAGCGCTTTTAGCAGTGTATCCTTGTCGATACCGGCCTGTGTTATTCCCTGGAACATGCGTCCGTACGGGAGTCACTCCAACGGAGTATTATAAATCTATTGGAACAGGAGTGGAGCGGGCAAGATAGGAGGAGATCTTATTTCTTTCCAGGTTGCGGTATTGCTTCACTAACCTGAATGACCTGGTCCATGAATTGCATGTCGTTCAGTTTTTTGATAGCGCGGCGCCCGTCAGTATGATCATCCATTTCAACAAACCCAAAGCCTTTGGACTGTCCGGTCTCCATATCTGTCAAGATCTTTACTGAAGCTACTCTTCCAAATTCTCTGAAAAGATTCCTTAGGTCTGCTTCTGTTGCTGTGATTGGAAGATTTCCTACATAAATGTTCATAACCGGATGTTTAAAGATTAGAAAAATATGGCAGCTGAAGCGCAAAGACTGAAAATGAAAGCGTAGCATGCTCTGGATCAGAAAAAGCAAAGGCAAGTAACCATCGTGTATGTCGCGTTTAAAGGTAGCCTTTAATTATATCAATGGCAAAAGTTTTAATTAATCTGTGCGATTGTGATTTATTTAACAACTAATGTCAGTACCTTTAGCTGGTAGTGGAAATACACTAAATTCTTTCCTAAAATACTGCACTCCTGCCTTTCTCATCTTATTCAGCAGTTTTATTATTGAATTTCCTGCGTTTTGAATCACACTACATTGCTTTTACCGGTAAATTCAATCGTAGTTCATCATGATCATATTGCTCTTCTTTATATTACATTGGTATCTGGCGTTGTTCTTGCAAACCTTTTTTCAGCACAGGTATGCATCTCACAAGGCTTTCACTATGAGCCCCTTTTGGGAAAAGATATTTTATCTCTTTGCTTACATTACCCAGGGTTCTTCCTATATGAGCCCTAAGGTTTACGGTATTATGCATCGCATGCATCATGCTTATACAGATACGGAAAAGGATCCTCATTCACCGAGTTATTCACCGAATGTTTTTGCAATGATGTGGCGTACGCGTCATATCTATCTGGAGATTGCGCATGGAAAGGCGGATGTGGAAGAACGTTTTTTAAAGGGACTGCCGGATTGGAATGCGTTTGACAATTGGGCGGGCTCAAGATGGAGCCGCTTGTTGTGGATAGCTGTGTACACCTGTTTTTATATCGGTTTTGCTTCTTCGCCCTGGCTGTTCCTGTTATTGCCCCTGACCATTACGATGGGAGCTGTACATGGCGCTATCATCAACTGGTTTGCACATAAGTACGGGTATATCAACTTCAAATTGAAAAATACGTCTGAGAACCTTATTTGTCCTGATTTGCTGATGCTGGGTGAATCTTACCATAATAATCATCATAAACATCCGTCTTCCATCAATTTTGGCGTAAGATGGTATGAGTTTGACCCGGTGTACCCCGCCATACTTTTAATGAAATGGCTGCACATCATAAGAATACCAGCCCCTGTGCATGTCTATAAAAAGGAAATTTTATCTTAAAACTATAATATATGAATTTGTACGTTTCTAACCTGATGTCACAGGTGACTGATCAGGATCTGATGAAGCTGTTTTCTACCTATGGACAGGTATCCTCTGTTAAAGTAATAACCGACAGGAACACCGGTGTCTCCCGCGGCTTCGGATTTGTCGTGATGCCGCAGCAGACGGAGGCCGACAAGGCCATAAGAGAATTAGATGGCAAGAATGTAGAGGGCAGGAGTATTTCTGTCGCAGAAGCCAGGCAACGTACATATTAGACGGACATATGTGCTTTTCAATGGGAGCCAGTTTCGGAGCGGGAACCATCCTGTTAATGATCGGCTATGCTGCTGTGAGTCAGGCAAGAACAAAGCAGCAACTTTTATTGTGCACGATTCCTCTGCTTTTCTCCCTGCAGCAATTCATTGAAGGGCTGTTGTGGCTTTCCTTACAAGATTATACTTATGCCCAGTGGCAGCAGCTGTTGCTATACCTGTTCCTTATAATGGCACAGGTGGTATGGCCGCTGTTCATCCCTCTATGTACGCTGGTGATCGAAACGAATACCCTACGACGAAAAATACTGGCTGTGTGCCTCGTAACAGGAGTAATCACTGCTGCGGTATTTATGTATGGGCTTTTCCGTTACAACGCTGGCGTTTCTATCGGGCATCACCATATCCGTTATGTGCTTGATCTTCCTTTTTTGCAACAATGGTATGGCGGCATACCTTATCTTTTCGCCGCTGTAATAGCGCCGTTAGTCTCTTCCAACCCGAGGATGAGACTGACGGGCCTTTTACTGCTGATAGCCTACGTGGCGGCCAGGCTGTTTTACAGAGAATATGTTATCTCTGTATGGTGCTACTTTGCAACTCCTATCAGCATCATATCACTTTACGATATTATTTTGAGAAACAGGTTAGGCCACGCTCATCAATAATACATTGTAATTCCCTCCTAATACTGCTATATTGCGGACACACTAACAGCAGGAGACCAAAATCTTTGTATTATGAACCGTTTGTCCGTTTTATTGAGCGTGGCTTGTTTGATAATAAGCTCCGTTGCAGCTGTAGCGCAGCAGCAAACGCCCCGTATAGCCATTGCCGGTTTGGGAATAGAATCCAGCACTTTTTCTCCGGCATTGACCCAGGAAGAAGCTTTTCATGCGAAATACGGTGAGCAGGTATACACTTCCTATCCCTTTTTTGCTGTTGATTCACCGCTGCGTAAGCAGGCCGTATGGGTACCCGCACTGGTAGGTAAATCGCTGCCTGGTGGAGCCGTGACCCGCGAAGCTTATGAATCGCTGGTGGGCAAGATATTGGACTCGCTTAAAAAGAACGGGCCTTTTGACGGGCTTTTCTTTGATATTCACGGGGCCATGAGCGTGGTCGGACTCGAAGATCCGGAAGGTGACCTGATCATGAGGATCCGTAAGGTAATAGGTAACAAAACGCTGATCTCTACTTCTATGGACCTGCACGGGAACGTATCCTGGCGTTTGGCACAGCATACAGACCTGATCACCTGTTACCGGATGGCGCCGCACGAAGATGCTATGGAAACCAAGCGCCGTGCCGTACAAAATCTCATAGACCGTATTAAAAGCGGAAAAGGCAAGCCGGCTTATAAAGCCTGGATACCGATCCCTGTGCTGCTGCCGGGTGAGAAGACCAGCACCCGCATAGAGCCCGCTAAAACCGTTTACAAAGCAGTAGCGCCGGCGGCTGTACAACCAGGAGTGATAGACGCCGCCATCTGGGTAGGCTATGCCTGGGCAGACGAGCCCCGCAACCATGCCGTAGTAATGGTGACCGGCGATGATAAAGCAGTGGTGACCCGCACCGCAGAGCAGCTGGCCCGCAGCTTCTGGGAGGCCAGGATGGGCTATGCATTCGTAGCGCCCACCGGCGATCTGAAAGAGTGCCTGGATAAGGCGCTGGCCAGTACCAAACATCCCTTCTTCATCAGTGATTCAGGCGATAATCCCACTGCCGGCGGCGCAGGAGATGTAACCTGGACGCTCACGCAGATCCTGGCCCGTCCTGAATTCCAATCAGCCAACGGCCCTTCGCTGATCTATGCCTCCATTCCCGGTCCTGATCTCGTAGAGAAAGCCATCGCCGCAGGCGTAGGCAAAGAGGTGGACGGCCTGGCAGGCGCAAAGGTGGATGCACGTTATGCACCGCCGGTACGGCTGAAGGGAACAGTGGAGTCTATCGTGCATGGCGACCGCGACGCCGTAGTGGAAGTAGTAGTACGTGTAGGCAGTGTGCACGTGATCGTTACACAAAAACGCAAGCCCTATCATAAAGAAGCCGATTTTACCCGCCTGGGGCTTAACCCGCGTAAATCGGATATTGTAGTGGTGAAGATCGGCTACCTGGAGCCGGAGCTGTACAACATGCGGGCAGACTGGCTGCTGGCGCTTACACCGGGCGGTGTAGACCAGAACCTGGAGCGCCTGCCGTACAAACGCATCGAACGGCCTATGTTCCCCCTGGATAAAGATATGAAGGATCCGGATCTGAAGGCAAGGCTGGTGCCTGCGGCGGACAAATAATCCGTTTGAATGTTTGAGGGTTTGAAAGTTTAAAGGATGTCTCATAATTCGTGATACCTTCAAACTTTCAAACCCTCAAACATTTTAACATTTAACCTCCCGTTCTGCCGGAAAATATTATATTGTGTAAACGTTTGGAACCCGCCTCCAAATACCATGTCCTAGCATATCCCGAACGCCTGCACTGAATCCGTTGTATTCACCAAAAGATGCCCATGTATGCTGGTTAGTAACAAGCATTTTACCCCGGTAATCGGACTGGATATCCATATCGTAATATTGTTAGGTTTTCCCATTCCGCTGCCACACCCGTATATCGGGTTTGTACTCGATCCTATGGACTATATCCCCTTCATAGGCGCTACCACAAAAGTGAACCATGTACCCCGCGGCAAAAGCGATACATCCGGTATCATTATCATCTTATTCCATATCCCCATGGGAGGTCCCTTTTTGCTGACACCCATGATCGGGCACGATTCCGTGAACTTCTTCGGCAGTAAAACGGTGAAGGTGGAAGGTAACCTGATGAGCCCCTCCGGCCATATGCTGATGACCTGTAATGATATTGGCATTCCCCTTTCATTGCAGCCGGGTAAGAAATTCAAGCCCATTCCGGGCATGTACCTGCCTACTTCCTTCTCTATACCCTTGTCATTTGGCCGGCCGGTAATGGTAGGCGGGCCCTATGTGCCAGACTGGGCGGGGGCTTTATTGAACCTGGTCATGTCTTTCGGTTTCGGCGCTATGATGAAAGGCCTGGGTAAGCTCGGTAGAAAAGGGCTCACCAAATTTAACCATGCACTGCAGGGAAAGATCGGCAGTAACAAACTAAGCCGGGCCTTGTGCAAAAAAGGTTTTGAACCGGTAGACCTGGTACAGGGTATCGTGATCTATGACGGGCTTGATTTTGAGCTGCCGGGGCCCATCCCGCTGAAATGGGGACGCTCCTGGAACAGTGATAGTCCGCATCGTGGTGTATTGGGCCATGGCACGCATATGAGCTATGATATGCGGGTAATCGAATTCGCGGATGAAGATACCACTGCCGTACTGCTGGGCGATGGCCGCAGCGCACTGTTTGAGCAATTGCCTTACATAGGTAACAGTGACTATAACCGCCATGAACACCTCACGCTTACCCGCACAGACCTGGACGAATACCAGTTGTTTGATGGCAATGGAAGATTGTCTTATCATTTTCATAAGCTACTTCCAACAGATACTGAATACCGTCTCTATGCTATCCGCAACGAAGCTGGTTTTATGATCAGTTTCCATTATAACGGCAAAGGGCAGCTGGTGCAGGTGATTGATAGTGCAGGAAGGCATTTGCAGGTGGCAAATGATGCAGAAGGCCGTATTACGCGTGTGAGCGGCCGCCATCGCGGACAGGTGCAGGCGCTCATTGAATATACCTATAACGAAGCAGGTGATCTCTCCGGGATCACTGATGCCTTGCAGCAAACCACCCGCATCCAATACCGTCAGCATCTGATGGTGGAAAAGACGGATCGCAACGGCCAGACCTTTTACTGGGAGTATGATAGCAAGGGCCGCTGTATCCATACCTGGGGAGATGGCGGGATATTGGAGGGATGGATCGAATATCATCAAAAGGATGGATATAACCTGGTGACTAACTCCCAGGGACAAACGACGACCTACTACTATACACCGGATTTTGTAGTTACCCAGGTAAAGGACCCGCTGGGCAACTCCCGTTTTACAGAATATACAGAACATTTTGAAGTGTACCGGGAGATCGATGAAGAGGCAAATGTAACAGGGTTTGCCTATGATGAGCGGGGCAACCGTATACGCATAGAACAGCCCGATGGTAGCGCATTTACTTTCAATTACGATACGGAAGACAGGCTAACATTGGTGACTGACCCGCAAGGGGGCAATCGCACTTACATCTACTATAAAAAGGAAAAGCATAAAGGATTGTTGCATACTATCACGGAAGCGGACGGGCACATCCGTATTTTCCGGTATAATGCGCAAAACCTGCTCAGCAAAGTGGAGGATGATCAGGAACGTAGTACCCGGCTTGAATATGATGAGGATTATAACCTTTCAGCACTCACGCTGCCGGATGATGGCCGTGCTGTCTGGGAATATGATGCCTGGGGGCATTGCGTAAAGTCCGCCACTCCTTTGCAACAGGAACAACAGTTTCGTTACGATGCCCTGGGCCGTATTACGGAAGTGTTTCTACCCGATGGCAATCATATCCGGCTGCAATATGACGCCTATGAAGATGTAGTACAGCTGCAGGACAAGCATCGCAATGTACGTTTCGATTATACGCCGCTGGGTAGCTTGAAAATGAGAGAAGAGAGCGGAGCTAAAGTCCGTTTTCTCTACAACAAAGATGAACAGCTTACGGGGGTGGTTAACGAACACGGAGACACGTATCGTTTTACCCGCAACGGAAGGGGAGATATTATACAGGAAACCGGCTTTGATGGCCTTACGCGATATTATCAGCGGGACGCAGCCGGTAAAGTGGTCAGGATACAACGCCCCGGTGAACGTTGGACGGAATATGAATATGATTACAATGGACGGTTAACCAGGGCAGAATATAGTGATGGCAGCTGGCAAACTTATAGTTATAATCGTAATGGGCAGCTTACAGAAGCGGTTAACGAACATTGCACAGTCAAGCTGGAGCGGGATATAATGGGGCGTGTAGTGCAGGAATGGCAGGATGGTTATTCCATAAGCAGCAGCTATGGCCGTGACGGGCGTCGTGGTTATATTAAAAGCAGCCTGGGTGCTGATATACAATTGCAACGGAATATTGCGGGTGACGTTACCGGTATACAGGCCGAAGCAGGAGGAATGGATACTCCGTGGACAGTCCATATTGAACGTAATCTGCTTGGACTGGAAATAGAACGTACCCTGCCAGGCGGTGTTAAAAGCAGTTGGACCTATGATAAAGCAGGCATGCCTGAAAGTCATATTATAACCAGCGGTTCCCGCGACAACCGTCGCCGTTATTACCGTTGGGATGCTAACCGTCAACTCAGGCAGATCACCAATGCGATTACCGGCGGCATGGTGAGATTCGGGCATGATGATTTTGGCAACCTCGCATGGGTCCAGTATGAAGATGGCCAGTATGACTACCGTTTACCCGATAAAGTTGGTAACCTATACAGAAATCAGACAGGCAGCGACCGTAAATACGGGCCTGGCGGCAAGTTGCTGGAAACAGTGGATGCACGTTTCATCTATGATGAAGAAGGTAACCTTATTAAGAAAATAGTAACGGCAGCGCCTGCGGGGAGCACTGCATGGGAATATGAATGGTATGCCAACGGCATGCTGAAGAGCGTCCTTCGCCCGGACGGAAAGCGCATCGGTTACCGTTATGATCCCTTGGGCCGTCGTATTGAAAAAGAGTATAACGGCCAGCTTATTCGTTTTGTCTGGGACGCGAATGTGCCATTGCATGAATGGAAATATCCTGCAGAAGACCGGCCTGTGGTGGCTGTTGACGAGCTGGGCGATATGCGGCAAAGCCATCCGGAGCCCGTGCCTGCTGCAACCCTGACCACCTGGGTGTTTGAAGAAGGAGCTTTCGTGCTGTGTGCCAGGATCATTAACGGACGGCAATATTCTATCATCACCGACCACCTTGGCACGCCTTGCGAGGCTTATAATGAAGAAGGAGAAAGAGTATGGGCATGCGAGTTGGATATTTATGGGAAGGTACGTAAGTTAGCGGGAGATAGTACGTTCATACCATTCAGGTATCCCGGGCAGTATGACGATGAGGAGGCAGGTTTATACTACAACAGGTTCCGGTACTATAGCCCGGAAGAAGGGGTATATTTAAGTCAGGACCCCCTTAGGTTGCTGGCTGACGATAATTTATATGGCTATGTGCATGATCCTAATGCCTGGGTGGATATATGGGGGCTTGAAACAATACAGAATAAGATAGATGGGGACGCGAGAGAAGCCATAGCACATGAACGGCTAAAAGCAGAGCATCCCGATGCGAAGATATTTCAGGAACGTTATCTCAGAGATTCCACCGGAAAAAGCGTGAAAGATGACATTACCGGAGAACGAAGGAGGGTTGATTTTGTGGTGGTGGAAGATGGTAAGGTTACCAGGGTGGTGGAAGTAACAAGCACCTCCGCAGATAAGGTGTCACAATTTGCTAAAGAGCAGCGTATCCGGGCGGCTGGCGGAACGTATGTACGGGAACCTGGAAAGAGAGGAACAAAAGGCCTGTATGATATCTCCGATATTGAAACAGAGCGGATGAATATAGACCTGGACGCAGGATGTAAATAATGAAAAAATAATTATGCGATGGAACAAAAAGATATGGTAATTGAAAAAGTTGGTTGGATCACGAGAATGAAATCCACACCGCCCTTAACGGAGGAATATATAAATAATCAATACCTGCGGTTTGAGCTGATGATAAAGTTTTTGCAGGACAATGGTTTTACGACACACACTATACTGAAAGAAGGTGATAAGGTGAATGATGATACGGAACTAAAGAAGAGTGATCTGACGGCCGCTGGGCTGGAGTTTTATAAGTCTGGCGTCATTCCCTGGATAAAGAAAATAGACCGTAGCAAAGATCAGGGAAAGGCTATCCGGGATATATCATTCCTGGAAAAGAAATTGAAGGAGTTCAATGAAGTGCAAAAATAGTGAAGAAGTAAGCACATCGGATAAATCAAAAGTACTTCTCTATTGTTACCCCGTAATTGATCAGCAGGTTTTCCCTGTCTGTACGGTTTACTTTATTATAGGTGAGCGCAGCTGTGAGCATCAGCCAGGAGCGCAATTTCAGAGAAAGACTGTTACTGCTTTTAAAAATAAAGTCATTGCCATGTGAGAGTGATTGCTGGTAGTAATGCGCACCTTCCAGTACGATAATATCTTTGATCACCCATTTGTACAATACACGAAAGGAATTCCGGTAGGTATGATATACATCCGGTATGGTATCTTTCAGGAACAGGTCGCTGTTCTCGAACAGGATACCATCGCTCAGGTTCAGGGTGGCATTGGGCCTTTGTATGATATCGTATGCCGCACCCAGGCCGCTCTGGAAACGCTTGTTGATCTTCAGGGAAAAGCTTCTGTCGTAGCTGGCCAGTCCCCAGTAGTAAAAGCGCCGGCTTTCTTTATACCAGTTAAAATCCATCGCTGCGGAAATGTCATCGTTGGTGACCTTGCTGTCCTGTTTGCCATATACGTAGCTGGCCCCGGCGTTAAAGCTGATCTTTTTCTTACTGATCTTAAAGCCCGCGAGGTTGTTCAGCAACCAGGAATTACCGTCATTGGTACGGTTAATGGAGCCTGTAGAGGCATATTTTACATAGTAATGCGTAGAGTCGCTAAATTGAGCAAAGGTAACTTTGGCACAGGCGAGTATCAGCAGCAGTATAACTATTTTCTTCATCATCTGCTTGCCCGCCGCAATTAATGTGCCTGAAACTACCGGCCTGGACGCCCGGCCTGCAAAGAGGAAAGCCGGTTGCTGTAGCGTACCGGCTTCCCCTACTTATTTAGAACCGGCTGCAGCCGTGCTGTGGTTAAGCACAGGATTCAGCCTGCAATATTTATTTCCTCCTTCAAAGCTCACTACGTAGTCAGACGTGAAATGCGTGCTTTTCCTGTAGTAATCCGTCGTGATGATCTGCGCACCTGAATTGCAGGCAGCGATAAAGCTGGAGCGGTCATTCTCACGGGCTTCTTTGGTATCTGCATCTGCACGGGTACGGATCATGTAACCCTTTTCCACCAGGCTTTTTATTTCAGGCATCCGGGGATTGTTTTTGATCATGATAGCGGCTTCCGGGGTGCCGGGTTCTACGTTCGTGAACAGTATACGGCCTTTCAGCGAAGGATGTCCGGCAGCGTAGAGCGCCTGTTTATCTTTCTTACCATCCAGGATAAATACGAATTTGCCTTTGGCGGCTTTCAGCGTAGGCCAGTTGTTATGCAGCACCGCTTCTTCGAGCGTAGCGTATTTACCCCTTACCATATCGGGTGTAAGCAAGTGCTCTTTGCCTAAGTTATCTGCCAATGCTTTATCCAGTTCATCGAATACCTTTTCAGTGAAGGGCTCGGGTACGGTCAGCTCTTTATGGTCAGAAGCGCCATCTTTCGGTTCCAGGGTAATAAAAACAGGGTAGTGGTCAGGATGTTTTTCAGACCACTGACGCAGTGTTTGCAGGCAGCGTTTGAAAGTGAGTGCATCGGCGCGGAAGTCCAGGTCTGGCACATGCAGTATTTTGAACCCCGGCTCGTTCATCTCGCCTTGGGTATCGTAGGGCGCCTGTCCCTTGGCCCATTCCAGGCCTTTAGGATGGGCGTATTTACCGCCTTTCTCATCGGCGTATACATCTATCTCCAGGTTCAGCAGGCCCATATCCAGCTGCTCTGTCAGCGGAATATGCTCATAATCCAGCTTGCTGGCTGATACGGAATCGCGGTGAGCGAATATTTTAAACAGGGCCGGATCAATGGCTTTTTTGTAACTGTTGTGAGAGCCGATCACCTGGATCTTATTAATGGGCAGATCGTCAGACAGATCGTTGTGGTGCAGTACCGGTATCCCTAAGATCAAAGCAAGGCTTATCAAGGTTTTCATATCAGTGATCATTTATAAATTTAAAACAGCCGTCCGTCCGCCGGCGGACGAACGGCTGTTCTGGTGAATAAATTACGACATTAATTTCAGATATTATTGACCGTAACCATCATTCTGTTTCAGTTTGGTATTCAGCCTGATCTCCGTGATGGGAATAGGATACAGCCTCCTGGTGATATCCTTGTTCATGCTGAGATTATCATTAGGCAGCGGATAATCTTTTTCGAACAGACCGAAACGGATCAGGTCATTACGGCGCCAGCCTTCCCAGGAAAGCTCGCGGGCGCGTTCATTCGGGATGCTGTCCAGCACAATGCCTGTTACCTGCGGGGCATGGGCGCGGGTGCGCACCAGGTTTACGAGGTAATCGGGTGTTTGCAGCATGCCGTTCACCACGGAAGGAGTGGCGCCGCGTAAGAGGGCTTCTGCTTTCATGAGATAAATATCGGCCAGGCGGAACACCGGCACGTCGTTACCATTCAGGCGGGTAGCCTGTGTAATGAGCACGTCGGGATAATATTTGATAGAGCGTACGCCGGAGGCCTGGGCAAACTGGTCGTTGCCAAGGTCCATCGGTTTACCCGGCTTCAGGATCAGCGGTTTGAAGATCTCGATCTGGGTAGTGCTGTTGGGATAGTATACCGGGGTGCTGGTGAAACCGCCGTTGCCATCGGGCGCAAATTGTTTGCCGATCAGCCAGGTCTTGTTCCTGTCGTCGCCGGACAGGTAAAAGCGGTCATAGAACTCGGGCGTAGTGCTCATGGCAATACTCAATCCTACGTTCATGCCGTAAGCCGTTGCCAGGTAGTAGTAGAAACCGAAACGGGTGAACTGGTTACCCGGGATCTGCTGATCGTAAGGAATGGCGAAGATAGTTTCGTTGATCTGCGGACCGTTATTAGGCAGGAAGATATCGCGATACTTGCCGTCCAGGAAGTAGTTGGTATTCTTTTGGATGCTGTCTGCCATTGCCACTACATCCTGTTTGCGGTCAACACCGGTATAGATGGTGGAGTTAAGGTACATTTTAGCCAGCAGGGCAAATACCATTTCTTTCGTAGGCCGGCCGTAACGCAACGTATTGTCAGCGCCATTAGCTGATTTGGAGGGCAATTGCTGTACAACCTCTTTCAGCTCCGTTTCAATGAACTTGAACACTTCAGCCCTGGGCTTGGTTTCGGGCGGTGTTGGCACCGGGTAAGAAGTGATGATCGGAACGTTGCCATAGGTATCCATCATAAAGAAGTAATACAAGGCGCGTACCGCCCTTATTTCTGCTGTGTAGGCCTGTTTAGCCGCTGCATCGTTCTTGAAAAATTCCTGTGTAACGTTGATAAGGCGGCCGCAGTTGTTGATACCACCGAATCCCCACTGCCATACGCCGGTCACGTTGGGATGATCAAAGGTCCAGCTGTGATAGTGCAGCTGACGGTATTGTCCGCCGTCATCGAAGTTACCATCCCTTGCAGGAATAATGGCTTCATCGGTAGACAGCTCCTGCATGCGCCAATAAGCGATAGCATAGCTGGAGGCCAGGTTCGCGTACATGCTGCCGAGCAGCGCGGTGTAATCAGCCTGGGTGAGAGGGAAGGTGCCGTCCACATACTGCGACTCCACATCTACATCCAGTTTGCGGCAGGCGCTCATGCTCACTACCGCTGCAAGTATTGTTGCTATTATAGATCTCTTTTTCATTTGTTTCTCGTTTGTCTTTTCAGCAATTAAAATGAAGCGGACAGGCCGGCCATGTAAGTGCGTGTTTTAGGATAGAGGTTGTTGTTATCGATGCCTGGTGTAAGACCGCCAATGTTCACTTCAGGATCTAAACCGCGGTAGCCGGTGATCACGAAGAGGTTGTTGGCAGACACGTAGAAGCGGAGGCTCTTAACGGCCTGTGTACGCGGTTTGAACGTGTAGCCCAGGGTGAGGTTATCCATACGCAGGTAGGAACCGCTTTCCAGGAAACGATCTGAGCGCAGGTAAGCATTTCTGTCTTTGAAAGATTCCTCCAGCGTAAAGCGGGGAATGTTTTGCAGCTTAGAGTCAGCAGGATTGTTCAGTGCAGCCAGTGTGGAGTTCAGGATCTTGTTACCGGTAACGCCACGGATCAGGAAATTAAGATCAAAGCCTTTGAAGTAAAAAGAGTTGGTCCAGCCATAGATCAGGGAAGGCTGGGCATTGCCATTGATGCGGGCATCGGTGGTCAGCGGTTGCTGGTTAGTCACTGAGCCGTCTGCTTTTTGGTAGGTACTGATACCGGCGCTGTCTTTACCCATGTAATGCCAGAGTTTGAAAGTCCCCAGTGCAAAACCGTTCTGCACGATCTGGCTGTAGATGCCTGATTGGCCTTTACCACCCAGTTGGGCAGTTTCTATGTAATTGATCGTAAACTGATCGTTAGACAGCTTCTCCACTACGTTCTTGTTATGTGCCAGGTTCACGGAAGTTCTCCAGGTAAAGTCACCTGTTTTTACCGGTACGGCATTGATGATCAGCTCAACCCCGGAGTTCTTGATACGGCCTACGTTGGCAGTAAAGATGGGGATGATATACTGCGTAGTAGAAACAGGGTACTGATCATAGATCAGGTCTGATGTTTTCTTGATATAGTAGTCCACAGAACCGCTGATGCGGTCATTCAGGATACCGAAGTCCAGGCCGATGTTAGCGGTAGCAGTGCTTTCCCATTTCAGATCAGGGTTCTCATTACGCACCAGGTTAATGGCATTGGTAGGATTGCCATTGTACTGGAACTTGGCATTGCTGGAGGTAGGCGTACCATATATTGACAGGGCGGTGAAAGCATTGAAGCCGGCGCTGTTACCGGATACACCGTAACCTGCTCTTAATTTCAACTGGCTGATCAGGCGGATGTGCTTCATAAAATCCTCATTGCTGATATTCCAGCCTGCAGAAACAGCAGGGAAATAGCCCCAGCGGTTATTCTTACCGAAAGCGGAAGAACCGTCATTACGGAGAGAAGCCTGGAAGAGGTATTTATCTGCGTAAGCATACTGTACACGACCATAGTAAGATATCAGGCGCAGGGTAGAGATCGGGTTGTTATCGAAAACGATCTGCGAGATATTGGTCGGGTTGGACAGGTATAGGTTATTATAGGTCAGCGCATCATTAGAGAAGTTCTGCGTGGTTACGCCGAAACCGTCATTGGTCTTATCCTGCTGATACGTATAACCTGCCAGCAGTTTTACGCTGTGCGCACCGAATTCCCTGTCGTAGTTAAAATACGATTCCAGGATGGTGTTGGTATTCAGGTAGGATGTGCGGGTAGCCCTTCCATTTGCAGTAAGCACAGGTGCGAAGGTGTGCGTCAGGTAAGTACCAATGTTGTTCTGATCCCGCTGAGTAGATCCGGACAGCGTATATTTCAGGCCTTTGAGGATCTCTACCTGTATAATACCGTTGATCAGCGTTTTGTTATTATCAGTCCTGGTGGTGGCGCTGTTGAGCAGGGCCAGCGGGTTATAAGGGCCGGAGCCGGTACGGGTCAGGTTTTCCTTATAGGAACCGTCTGCATTGTAAGGGCTTACGGTAGGCAGGTAGAAGATCATGCCCGGTAATACCTGGTCCTGCGCAATATTGTTGCTCTTGGTGGAGCTGTTGGTCACTGCCAGGCTCAAACGCAGGCGGTTATTAAAATAGCGCTGGTTGATATAGCCTCTTACCACGGTGCGGGTCAGGTCCGTATTCCTCATCACGCCCTGGTTGTTCAGGTAGTTCACGCTGCCGCCATAATCGGTGGTAGCAGTGGCGCCTCCAAAGGAGATGTTGTGATTGTGTGAGTAACCTTTTCTTAAGATCAGGTCCTGCCAGTTGGTATTAGAACCATCGTCATCTACGGCGTTGAGCGTTTGCCCGTTCTTTTTCAGGTAGTCGCGCAGTTCATTGCCGCTGAGCATCTCATATTTTTTAGACACTTCTTCCATAGACACGTAAGCGTTGTAGGTCAGGCGGGTCTGGCCAACCTTGGCGCGCTTAGTGGTGACCATGATAACACCGTTGGCTGCACGGGCGCCGTAGATAGCGGTAGCAGAAGCGTCTTTCAGCACGTCCATACTTTCAATGTCTGCAGGGGCCAGCAGGTCGATAGACGCGCCGGGCACACCGTCAATTACATAGAAAGGCTCCATAGCGCCGCCGGTACTACGGATGGTAGAAGGGCCCCTTAATACTACAGCAGGCGCTGCGTTCGGGTCGCCGCTTTTGGTAACGTTCAAACCGGGCACTTTACCCTGTAACAGTTCTGCAGGCGTGGTAAGCACACCCTGGTTGAACTCTTCAGATTTGATGGTGGTGATGGAACCCGTTACATCTTTTTTACTGGCAGTACCGTAACCGATCACAACTACGTCTTTCAGCTGTTTGGTATCATTAACGAGGGTCACATTGATCACGTCTTTGCCCTCTAATTTAACCTCTTTGGATTGTGTGCCCATTAAGGAGAAGATCAGTACGTCTTCGCGGCTGTTCACCATCAGTGAATAAGCCCCGTTGGCGTTGGTGGTGGTACCTTTGGCAGTGCCTTTAACGGCCACTGTTACGCCAGGCAGCGGCGCATTGTTCTCGTCGGTAACAATACCTTTGATAAGGATACCGCCAGTAGGTTGCGCAAACGCTGTTACGCTCAGCAGCATCACCAGCAGCAATGAGAATATTGCTCCAGGCGCAAAGCTGCAAAATGGCTTTGATCTGAAAATGTACATTTGCTTCATGTAATTTAAATATTAAGAAATGCTTGTTGTAGCCTGAATGGTCCCCGTATGTTTATCCGTTATTGCTCACTTTAATTAAATAACCGGCAGCAAAAGTATACAAGGACAGCAGCTATCAAATACCACTCATCCGCCTTAACAATTACATCATGCTATGGTCACATTATGATCACAATATCTTAACACACAGGGTATTGCTCATATCATCATCTTAAATAGATTACTCCCCAAAAAAATTTCTCTAACTGTCAGCCATATATTATAATTTTACGCTTGATAAGATCGTCATCATCCCTTAAACCTTTATTCAAAACTCCTATACAAGTATTTAAACTTCCACATATCAACAAATAGCCAACAGAACTAAAACCAGAAAAACCATTTTACATGAAGAAAAACCTACTCAGCTTTTACAAGCTTTTGTGCGCCTGCATGCTGTTGTTTGCAGGAGTAGTAAAAGTGCACGCCCAATTGCCGGCGGGGTTTGTTTTGCACAAGCTCACCGGTAATGTCATCAATGAAGCTACTGCTATGGCCCATGCGCCGGACGGAAGGATCTTTATGGCCGAACGTTCAGGCGCGGTAAAAGCGTTCCTGAATGGTACAGTAACCACGGTACACACCGTTACCACTACCACCGGTTCTGAACAAGGGCTGCTGGGCATTACCCTGCATCCCAATTTTGCCACTAATGGTAAGTGTTACATTTTTTACACCAACCCTGACATGACACGTCACTACCTGGACCTGATCGTGATCAACACCGCCAACCAGGTGACTTCCAGCACCCGGGTAATGGAGTTTGACCCGATCATCAACGGCTTCCATAACGGTGGCGCCTTATTGTTCAAGGGTAACCTGCTGTACATTGCGATAGGGGAGAGTAACTCTTCTGCCGAATCTACCAAGCCGGATACCTACCGCGGTAAGATCCTGCGCTTAACAGAAGATGGCCAGCCTGCGCCCGGCAATCCTTATTATAATGAAGCCGGCGCTTCCAGGCAGAAGCGCAGCATGTGGGCCATGGGCATGCGTAATCCCTGGAGAATGAGCCTGGACCCTGTATCTCAAAAGATATTTGTAGTAGACGTAGGGGGTAACTACGAAGAGATCAACGATGTTACCAATCCTGATCCTGCCAAAAATTACAACTATGGCTGGGACCAGAACGGCCGTTCCGGACCGGACCAGGCTGCCAACACCATTCAGGCTGCTTACTATTATCCGCATCCTAACTGGGGCTGCGCCATTACTTCCGGCGTTTTCTTCAATCCTCCTGCTACAAATTATCCCACACAGTACCGCAACCGTTTTTATTTTTCTGACTGGTGCGGTGATTGGTACAGAAGCGTAGACGCCACCAATCCCGGCGCAGGTTTCCAGGAGTTCTCCGCCAAGGAATTTGGCCGTATCCTGGGCACCAGTGTAGGCGTTGATGGTAACATTTACTATTTCCAGTATGGTACCAACGGTAGTCTCTGGCGTATAGAATATGATAACAACCAGGCGCCTGCTATCGTGAATCACCCGGTAAGCGCCAGTGTTGTAGCGGGAGATCCGGTATCTTTTAGCGTAGCAGCTTCCGGGGCAACACCGCTTAGCTACCAATGGCAGAAGAACGGGGTAAATATTCCCAATGCAAACGCCGCCACTTACCAGATCGCACAAACCACGGCTGCTGACGCAGGTGACTACCGTTGTGTGGTAAGCAATCCGATTGGTAACATCACCAGCAATCCTGCCACGCTCACCATCCTGCCTTTCAATGCAAGGCCGGTGCCGCATATCCTGACGCCTTCCGGAACATTGACCTGGAATGTGCTGGACAGGGTAGATTTCTCCGGCGAAGCTACCGACCAGGAAGATGGTGCACTGCCTGCATCCGCCTTCCGCTGGGAGATCCGCTTCTTCCATAAAGACAATGCTACCAGTGAGCACTGGCACCCGGGACCGGTAATACCTGCCGGCATCAAGGCCGGTAACTTTATCGCAGATAACGGCGGTGAATCATCTCCCAATATCTGGTTCCGCATCATGCTGTTCGTTACCGACTCACAAGGCCGTGTTGGCGTAGACTCTGTAGACATCCAGCCGAATAAGGTGGTGTTGACAGCAGACGCCAGTGTAGCCGGACTGAAACTGGTAATGGGTACACAGGGCACAGCGCCTTTCACCAAAACAATGGTGGTGAATGCAGCCTTCACGCTGCAGGCTATCAGTCCGCAGGTACTGGGTAACAATGCGTATGCCTTCACAACATGGGAACATGGCGGCGGTGCAGAACAATCCCTGCGCGTACCTGCCGTGAATACCACTTACAAGGCTAACTACGAGATCAGCGGCTCGCTCCAGAATCCTTTCTCCGGTATACCCATTAACCTTCCTGGTAAAGTAGAAGCAGAAGATTTTGATACCGGCGGCGAAGGCATTGCCTATCACGATGCTTCTGCCAACAACCAGGGCAACCAGTACCGCACTACAGATGGTGTGGATATAGAAGGTTGTTCAGAAGGAGGATATAACATCGGCTATGTAGCCACCGGCGAATGGCTGGAATATACCGTGAACGTAACACAGGCCGGTATCTATACCATACAGGCCAGGGTTGCTACACCTTATGCCAATAAAACCTTCCATATTGAATTGGATGGACAGAACATCTCCGGTACTATAGCCGTTCCCGTTACCGGCGGCTTCCAGGGTTGGCAGACTGTTTCAGTAAATACACCTGCCCTGACCACCGGGGTAAAAACACTGCGCATCGCCATGGATGCGGCAGATCTCAATATCAACTATTTAACCTTTGCGATAGCGGGCAGCGGCGGCAGCGCCCCACAGGTGAACATTACATCGCCTGCCGACAATGCCGCATTTTTTGATAATGCAGATATCGTGATCAAGGCCAATGCAACAGATGCAGATGGTCCCATCCGTAAGGTGGAGTTCTTCCAGGGCGCTACCAAACTGGGAGAAGATACTACCAGCCCCTATGAGTATACCTGGATCGGTGTGGGCATAGGTAATTATTCACTGACCGCCAAAGCAACCGATAGCCAGGGACTGGCGACCACTTCAGCTGCTGTACCTATTGTGGTAAATGCGATACCGGCACTGAAAACAATTCCCGGCCGGATAGAAGCAGAAGATTATGATGCGATGTCAGGCATCGGCACAGAAGGCACCGGCGACACCGGCGGCGGACAGAATGTAGGCTGGGTGAATACCGGCGACTGGATGGATTACCACGTGAGCGTTGCCGCTGCAGGTACCTATACCGTGGCCTTCAGAGTGGCCAGCAATCCTGGCGGCGGACAAATACAGCTGCGCTCCGGCGACAATATACTCGCGTCTGAAATTGTTCCTGCAACCGGCGGATGGCAGGCCTGGATCACGCTGACTGCTACCGTTACACTGGCTGCGGGCGAACAAACGCTGCGCGTATATGCAGGTGCAGCTGACTGGAACCTGAACTGGATGGAATTCAGCACGGGCGTGAGCGCTGCTCATGAGAGCATTGTGAAGCTCTATCCCAACCCGACCAGCAACACGCTGAAAGTGGGCAATCCGAAGAACAACGGGATCTATAAGCTCACCAATATCGCTACCTCGCAGACAACGCAGCTGCGTGCTGCCACAGGCACCCTGGATGTAAGCAATTTAGCGGCGGGCGCCTATATCGTGGAGTTCTATGATGGAACGAAACTGATCAGGAAGAAGTTTGTCAAATTGTAATCTGATAAAAAGTAATGGAGCCGTCCGTCCGCCAGCTGGCGGACGGACGGCTCTTTGTTTATACCTTAATAGCCACTTTCCCCACTGTTCTGCCGGAAGCGATCTGCTCATGCGCAGCCCCCATTTCTTCAAAAGCAAATACTTTGGAAACATGTGCTTTCAGTCGGCCGTCTGCCAGTAATTCGGCCAGCTGCTGCATATCTGTTCCATCAGAAGCTACCAGTATAAAATAGCCCTTAATGCCTTTGGCTTTCGCCTTTTCAGTGACCGATTCATGGAGACCGCTGGGAATACTGATCAGTGTTCCGCCAGGTTTGATCACTTCCAGGGAGCGGTCTATCATATCACCGCCGATGGCATCCAGCACGAAGTCCATATCTTTCGCTACTTGTTCAAAAGGTTGTGCTTTATAATCGATATGTTCATCAGCTCCTAAACCCAATACAAAATCGCGATTGGCGGCAGAAGAAGTGCCGGTTACATGGGCGCCCAGCCTTTTCGCGATCTGTACTGCGAAGTGGCCTACACCACCGGCTGCTGCGTGGATCAATACTTTACTGCCCGCTTGTATGTTGGCATGCTTCACCAATGCCTGCCAGGCGGTAAGCGCAGCCAGGGTAGCGGCGGCAGCTTCTTCATGGCTGATATTGGCAGGCTTAAGGGCCAGCTGAACGGCGGGCGCTGCTACATATTCTGCATACGCTTTACCATGTCCCGGAAAATTAACCATCCCAAATACTTCATCGCCCGGCTTAAAAGTGCTGACTGCCGTTCCCACGGAGCTTACTACTCCTGAAATATCCCAGCCCAGGATCAGCGGCTCGAAGCCCTTTAAACGGCCGGCCATTCCTTTGCCCAGACGGGTTTTTATATCTACCGGGTTGATGCTGATGGCTTTTACCTGTATCAATACTTCATCGTCTTTTATCTCCGGGACAGGCAAGTCTACCTGCTGTAATACTTCCGGTGCGCCAAACTGGCTGATGGTGATCGCTTTCATGTTGTTGTAATGTTTGTATGGCAAAATTATACCTGAGATACTCTTTTTTGCTGGTATAACTTTTCGTTTTATTGGTATATTTAGGCCATGCAGCAAGAGAATTTACATGAGCCCTTTTCCATCGTGTTTAAAACACTGGATGAATGCCCCCTGGAACATAAGCACAGTTTCTTTGAACTGGTGTATATCCTGTCGGGTACCGGTATGCAATGTATCAACAAGAACAGGTTCCGGTATCATGCGGATCATATGTTCCTGATCACGCCGGATGACTGCCATTCTTTTGATGTAGAGAGCACTACTTCCTTTTTCTTTCTGCGCTTCAACAACATTTACATCCGCTCTAAAAGCATTCATACGGATAATATCCAGCGCCTGGAATTTATCCTGCAGCATGCCAATCACCAGCCGGGCTGTATACTGAGAAACCAGCTGGATAAAACCCTTGCAAGGCCAATTATTGAGGCCATTGCCCGTGAATATGCACAGCGTGATCTGTATAATAAAGAGCTGGTACAGCACCTGGTGAATACGCTGATCGTGGTAGTGGCCCGCAACATTGCCAAGTATCTGCCGGAGAAAGTGGAAGCGGGCACCGAAGAGAAAGCGATGGATATATTACAATACATCCAGAACAATATCTATGATCCGGAGAAGATCCGTACGGAAGAGATCAGCCGCCGCTTCGGCGTGTCTGAATCTTATCTGGGGCGGTACTTTAAACGGCATACCAACGAAACCATGCAGCAGTATATCAACAATTACCGCTTAAAAATGGTAGAGCACCGCTTATTGCACAGCGATATGCGCATGGGTGAGATTGTACAGGAACTGGGCTTTACAGATGAGAGTCACCTCAATAAATTCTTCAGGAAACAGAAGGGGCTGAGCCCGACGGCATTCCGGAAAGCGCATATTTCCGCCTGAAATACAACAGTGAAATAATGGTGCCTGCTAAACCCACCAGGCCTGTCACCAATACCAGCTGCTGGTAAAACTGCAGCCAGTTGGCTTCTACTTTCAATATGGTTTTGATCAGCAATACACCCACGCTGCCCAGGTAACCAAAGGAATCTGCCAGGTAGATCAGGAAGCCCACATTGCCTGCAAAGCGGAAGGCGGCGATGAAACGGTCAAACAGGATGCTGTTAAAAGGAATGTATACCATATATAAGCCCAGGCCTACCAATAACATCCAGCTATACAAGGACGTCAGCTGCTGCATGTACAGCAATGTGATAACAAGGGAAATGATAAAGCCGAGCAGCATGATCACCTGCGCCAGCATAAAGGCGCGGAAATTATTGCGCAGGAGCATCATGGCAGCGATCAACACCAATATGACCACGGTGATGATGGTTTCTGTGCTGGCGAATACGCTGGCGTTGAACACCTCCCCGGATTCCCGCCACATGTCTGCCATAAAGCTGTCGCGCACTTCGCGGAGGATGGTGACCAATACATAGATGACCACCAGGGATAAGACGCCGGGCAGGAAACCGGCCAGCAATGCCCGGCGCTGTTCGCGCGACATGGGCAAGCGCTCCATACGTTGTGCTTTATCCGCTGCATCCGGTGGAGGGGTCTTTTCCAGGAGATATACAAAGAGCAAGAGCGGCGGCATGAAGATACAGCCTACTACAAAAGGCATCCAGTATTCGGTGACCTGCCAGCTGTTCATCACCCATAGCGCAGTGGATTTTGCCAGGCCGGAAGCAAAGATGAAACTTACTGCCAGTGCTGCGCTGATCAGGTCTGTAGTCCTTCTGCCTTCTACATAAGAGAACAATACGCCCCAGAGCATGCCCAGGGGAAAGCCATTGAACAGTAAGCACCAGCAATTATACGGCGCCGGCAGCAGGGCAAACAGCAGCCAGGCCATCCAGGCAATGCCCACCAGGAGCAGGATGAGTTGTCCGCGACCCATGCGTTTCATTTCAGAAATAAAACGGATACCATAGAACTTACTCAGCATATAGCCGAATACCTGGGTCACCACCAGCACCACCTTGTAGTCCATACCCAGCACGCTATGCCCCGCATACGGCGCTACATTAAAGGCCTTGCGGAATGCAAAGATGCTGGTATAAGCGGCAAAGCTGGTGATGGCTGCAAAGATGGCCACGCTGATCTCCCGGGAGCTGAATTTAATGTCCTTCATCCCCTAAAAATTAATATTTTTATGCGTAACTATTAACACTTATGGAAAAATCCAACAGACGTAAATTCCTGGGCACTGCCGCTGCCCTTGCCGCAGGTACTGCTGCAGCAGCAATGCCGCTGCCGGTGAAAGGCAATAAATACCCCGTGATACACCACGTGTTTTTCTGGCTGAAGAACCCCGGTTCTGTAGAAGACCGCAATAAGCTGGTAGAAGGTGTAAAAACACTCTCTAAAATACCTACTGTGAAGGAATTGCGTGTAGGCATAGTAGCCAGCACCGAAAAAAGGGATGTGGTAGATAACAGCTGGGGCGTATCTGAGCTGATGTTCTTCGAAGACCTTGCCGGACAAGCTACTTATCAGTCGCACCCCATTCACCTGGAGTTTATTAAGAACTACAGCCACCTGTGGGAGAAAGTGATCGTGTATGATGCCATAGACGCCTGAAGCATGCAGGCAAAGCCTCATATTAAATTACTCAATACCGTTTTGTTGCCTGACTATCCTTCCGGGTCTGCTATCAGCTATTATGAAGGAAAGTTTTACCTGGTAGGAGATGATGCCCGTAACATCGCCGTGCTGGACCGGGATTACCGGGAGGCTGGCACTATCCCGCTTTTTGAGCACCCGGAGAAGCGGATCCCCAAGGCGCAGAAAACTGATTTTGAGACCGCTGTAATAGTGGAGGCGCAACAGCAGGCGCATTTACTGGCCATCGGCTCTGCCTCCCGTAAAGAAAGGGAACAGGTAATGCTGGTTCCCTTGGAGCAGTCCGGCGGCCATCCTGCAAAATTCAATACCGGGGTATTCACCGAACGCCTGAGAAGCGCCGGTATCAAAGAAGTCAATATAGAAGGCGGAACCCTGGCAGGGGAGCAGTTGATACTGGCTAACCGTGGTAATAATACCTACCCGGAAAACCATCTCATTATTACCGGGAAAGATTACTGGCTTTGCCAGGAGGATGTTCCAATTTCCGTATTGCCTTTAACGTTACCTTCCTATATTGATGGCTTCCTGGGCATTTCAGAATTGTGTTACGATCCCTTATCAGATACTTTACTCTTTACACTTAGTAGCGAGGCTACTGCCAACGCCTATGACGACGGCGCCATTGGCGACAGCTATATTGCCTGGGTAGATCATATCAGCCAGCAAATAAAACAAAGCAGTATAGCCCTGGATGCTTTGATCAACCTGCCGGAAGCGGATGCCGCTTTTAAAGGTGAGAAGATCGAAGGTATTTGTATAGAAGCAGCGCACCCCAATGAATGGCTGCTTCACCTGGTGGCAGATAATGACAAGGGCCAGAGCCGCTTGTTCCGGGTGCAGCTGCTACGGGGCGCATGATCATAGCCGCACCATAGGCGGATGTTCTACCGCCATCACCACTATCGGGTATTTCTCGATCGTGACATTGCTGGGATCCAGGCCAAAGTTCACAGACTCCTTCACGCTGAGCATCTTCAGTGTGAAATAGCTCTTCATCACGATATTATTCCAGAAAGACATTTCATTTTCAAAGGAAAGGAAGGAGTCCATCACCAGGAAGCGGAAATCGCCGATGCGGCTTTCCTGGTAACATTGTTCATATCTTTCAGACATATCCACTTCTCCCGTCTTTACCAGCTCATTCACTACCTGCCTGAAATAATAATCGATACGCGGTTCTATACGAAAACCCAGGTTGAACGTAACGAAGTAAACATCATTTTTTACAATGGTGTCTACATGATAGCTGAGGGCATAAGGCTCATCCAGTACATTCACGTGTACAAACCAGTAAACGTCTGCCCGTTTGGGAGACCTTGACAGGATAGAATCGATCGCCGTTTTTTCTATGCTCCTGGTGCTACCCAGGCCGGTGAGATATACCAGGTTGGTCGCATATTTAGTGATCTTTTCATCCGCGCTCAGTTGTTTCAGCAAGGGAATATAATTGTTGACCGGCACCAGTTTCACCAGACCTTTCTTGATCTTTCTTCCCTTGAACCAGATGAACATGATCCCGAACAGTGCAGCGCCAATGATCAGCGTGATCCAACCGCCTTCTTTTACTTTCTGCAGGTTGGCGGAGAGGAACGACAGCTCGATCATCAGGAACAGGCCGGTAACCAGGGCCACCCAGGCCCAATGGACCCTTTTGGCGTGCAGGTAGAAGTTGATCAGGATGGTGCTCATCAGCATGGTCAAGGTTACGCTGAGGCCAAAGGCTGCTTCCATCCTGGTGGATTCACGGAAATGCAGTACCATGCCTATACAGCCGGCCATCAGTAACCAGTTGATGAAAGGGATGTAGATCTGCCCCTTCATATTACCGGGAAACAATACCCGGTGGCGTGGCCATATATCCAGGCGGATGGCTTCATTGATCAGGGTGAAACAGCCGCTGATCAGCGCCTGGCTGGCAATGATGGTGGCCAGTGTGGCGATGATGAGACTGGGCATATAGATCGCATCCGGTACGGTATGATAGAAAGGGCTTACGCTATCCAGTTTGGTGCCGGTATGTTGCAGCAACCAGGCCGTTTGTCCGGCATAGCTGAGGATCAGCGTGATCTTTACGTAGATCCAGCTAACCCGTATATTATTCCTGCCACAATGGCCCATATCACTGTACAGCGCTTCTGCCCCCGTGGTACAAAGGAAGATGCTGCCCAGCAACCAGAAATGGGACGGCGAATCGCTTAGCATGATGTAAGCATATTTCGGGTTCAGCGCTTTCAGCACGCCCGGATAGTGACTCATGGCCATGAGCCCCAGTACGCCGATAAAAGTGAACCATATCAGCATCACAGGGCCGAAGATCTTACCGATCTTGTCTGTACCAAATTGCTGGAAAATGAATAAGCCGATCAGGATAGCGATCACAATCGGTACCGTTTCAATATGCGGATTCACTTTTTGCAGACCTTCTATGGCAGAGGCTACGGATATAGGCGGTGTAATGATCCCATCCGCCATGAGGAAAGCCGCGCCTGCCATGGCAGGGAACAGCAGCCAGCGGCCCCAGAACCGGCGTATCAGCGCATAGAGGGACAGGATACCGCCTTCTCCCTTGTTATCCGCCTGCAGGGTGATGATCACATATTTGAGCGTGGTCTGGAAAAAGAGTGTCCAGAAGATGGCAGACAGGGAGCCCAGCGCTACGTCTTCAGTAATGACCCTGTCATGGAAAACAGCATTGAGTGTGTATAGGGGAGAAGTACCGATGTCTCCGAATACGATGCCGATAGCGATTAAAATACCAGCGGCAGTAATCTGCTTGTGAAAAGAGGTTGGCGAGTGTGCGTTCATCCAGCGTTAAGATGTATTGTATCTTGGCGTTAAATTAATAGATTTAATGCAATTAATTTCTCATCCATATGAAATATTATCTTGTGATACTCCTGCTGATCATGGTTGGCCCTGCACGTGCACAGCAAAAAGAAAGAGCCCGCGACCTGGGTATTCCCTTTGAGGGCCAGCCAGGTACTTACAATGCCATTACAGATGTAGCCGGTGTAGAAGTAGGCTACAGCACCATCATAAAAGACGCCGGCGCTAAGGCGGTACGTACAGGCGTTACCGCTATCCTACCAAGAGGCAACCGTCATAATCCTGTATATGCGGCCTGGTATACGCTCAACGGTAACGGGGAGATGACCGGGACCACCTGGCTGGAAGAATCCGGTTTCCTGGAAACACCGGTGATGATCACCAATACGAACAGCGTGGGCCTTACCCGGGATGCCGTACTGAAATGGGTGGCCACCCGCAAATGGTTTAAGGATAATGAGCTGTGGTGGGGGCTGCCCGTAGTGGCAGAGACCTATGATGGTATGCTGAACGATATACTGGGTTTCCATGTGAAAGAAGAGCATGTATTTGCCGCACTTGACAGCGCTAAAAGCGGCCCCATTGCAGAAGGCAATGTAGGCGGCGGCGCCGGTATGATGTGCCTGGGCTTTAAAGGCGGCACCGGTACAGCTTCCAGGGTGCTGAACATTGCAGGGAAAAAGTATACTGTCGGCGCATTGGTGCAATCCAATTTCGGCGCTAAAAAAGACCTGACCATCACCGGTGTGCCGGTAGGCAGGTTGTTAATGGATACTTTGCCGTACCGCTTTTACGGCGGCCCCGATAACTATACGCCAGGCACCGGCTCTATCATTGTGGTGATCGCAACGGATGCGCCGCTGCTGCCGCACCAGTTAAAACGTATAGCCCAGCGCGTGCCTATCGGTATTGGTCTGACAGGAGGGAAGGGACATAATACCTCCGGCGATATTTTTCTGGCCTTTTCTACTGCCAATGAAAAAGCATATATAGCAGATTCAGTAGGCACCGTGCAGCAATTACCCAATGACTGGATAGACCCCTTATTTGAAGCCACTATTCAAAGCACGGAAGAAGCGATCATCAACGCCATGACTGCTGCACAGACTATGGAAGGGATCTACGGGAATACTGCATACGCCTTGCCGCATGACAGGGTAAAGGCCTTTATGAAGGAGTATATAAAGGATATTCCCAAAAAAGAATTGAAGCCGGGCGCCAGCATCCGCTTGCCGCAGGATCTGCTGGATGCTTACAGCGGCATATATACGAATACGCTGGCCAGGCCGGTGATCGTTACCAATAAAGACGGTAAGCTGCTCTGGGCGAGAGATAAAACTGCGCTTCCCAGAGAACTGCTGCCGCTAAGTAAAGATGTATTCATGTTGAAAGGCGACTTTGCCAGGATCGTGTTTAACCGGGAACTACAGCAGGTAGCTATCGCAAGCGGCACAATGGAAATGGTGTATAAAAAGAATGTAAAATGAGTGTACTGCTGGGATCTTATTTAATTGTATTAACGCTGCTGGTGATAGTGGCCGTCATCAGCGTTCGTGCCCGTAAGCTAACCCTGGCGGGCGGGATCACAGCTGTTTTCATTGGCCTCCTGGTATTTGCTGGTACCGGCCATATCGGAATCATACTGTTGGCTTCCTTTTTCATCATGGGTACACTGGCCACTTCCCACCGGAAAGAGCTGAAAGCAAAATTGCAAGCGGAAGGCGTACATCCGGAAGCGCGGAATGCCGGGCAGGTACTGGCCAATGGTGGTACGGCTGCGCTCATGTCCCTGCTGGCATTAATAAATCCCGCCGCAGGAGACACGTATACCATGATGCTGGCCGCCAGCCTGGCAGCTGCCACTGCGGATACGCTGTCTTCTGAATTAGGCATGGTATACGGCCGTAACTCCTACAACATCCTCACTTTTAAGAAAGAGCCCCGCGGGCTGGATGGAGTAGTAAGCCTGGAAGGCACATTGCTCGGTGCTGCAGGCGCTTTGCTGATAGCGCTGATCCATGCAGCTGCTGCCGGTTTTGGAGCAGCCATCCTTTTTATCACCCTGGCCGGTATCCTGGGCAACCTCGCAGATTCTGTGCTGGGTGCCTCCCTGGAGCGAAAGCATTACATCGGCAACGATGGGGTGAATTTCCTGAACACGCTCTTTGGCGCGCTGGCGGCCTTGGCACTGAAATTGTTGTAATGCTTACTGATACCGGTTTCTAATTATTTCTACACTTAAATTCACCGGTTATGAAAGCAAGAACAGTGCAGCTGACAGTAGCAGCTTTCATGCTTATCTCTTTATCGGCATTATCCTGTCATAAGGACAAACAGATCTGTACAGACTGCAAGGCCGTCTGTACAGGTGCTGCCGTCGCGAATATGAACTATTGTGGCGACGAAAATTCAGTGAACATGCAGGAATCATCTTTTCGGGCTTCCCATCAAGGTTGCGAGGTTACCTGCACCAGGAAAACGCAAAGCAGCGGGTATTGATTGATAACGTGTTAGAGATAAGCCTTTAGCAAGGTCAATACCTTTTCATTGAAGTTGGTCCGGTTAACCTGGATCAGCGTATCAAGGCATTTAAAGTAGTTATCATCACCTGCGCCACAATTGATCAATTGTATCACGCCGGGAATGCCCTTGCGTTTCTCCACTTCATCACTCAGTAAGGAGGCAGCCTGTCTTTATCCTCCATCCCTTTTAAAGCGCTAAAAATGGTTTTGCTAAGGGCCGCATCCTCCGGCTCCAGGAGCTCCGGGTCAATACGGTCCGCATGGATCTGTACCAGCAGGGTGTCCAGGAACACGGTAATTTTCCCGCTCAGGGCATCATTCAGCTTGATCGCAGGGGAAATGGTATAGGCGGACTGGGCTTTGGTCAGTACCGGCAGCACAATGGCAAGGGATAACGCTAACAGTATTCTCATGAAATAAATGGCTTGATTAACAGGGGATTAGGTAGTGTGTTTATCTTAGCTGCCTTCCGGCACGGATAAATATATTAAAAAAAACACATCCCTCGGCCCGCCTGGCCTGTTTTTATTGCCATTATTTAGAGGATTTGTGAAAAAAGATCAAAAATTGTGGATATATTTTAAGAATTTTGCTCTTACCTTTTAAATTATGAAAAATGAGTAAAGCACCCGCTACATTATTTGACAAAGTATGGGATTCCCACGTGGTCAGGAAGATAGAAGACGGTCCTGATGTGTTCTTTATCGACAGGCATTTTATTCATGAAGTGACCAGCCCGGTGGCATTCCTGGGACTGGAGAACCGGGGCCTGAAAGTGATGTTCTCTGAAAAAACATTTGCAACAGCAGATCATAATACGCCTACTATAAATCAGCACCTGCCCGTGCAGGATCCGCTTTCCGCCAACCAGCTGAAGGCACTGGAAACCAATTCCGCCAAATATGGCATCTCTCACTGGGGCCTGGGTAATCCCAAGAACGGTATTGTGCACGTAGTAGGCCCCGAGAACGGGATCACCCTGCCGGGTATGACCATCGTTTGCGGCGACTCTCATACCTCCACCCACGGCGCTTTTGGCGCTATTGCATTCGGCATAGGCACTTCTGAAGTGGAAATGGTGCTTTCCTCTCAATGTATCATGCAGCCCAAGCCGAAGAAAATGC
>Ga0102592_1000779_pt1 | contig 44996 bp, 40 predicted proteins | sample AraplaCol_mMF_r2_FD_76861 | JGI IMG/M metagenome (GOLD analysis project Ga0102592, IMG submission 76861) | Arabidopsis root microbial communities from North Carolina, USA - plate scrape MF_Col_mMF_r2 (SPADES assembly) (version 2) | ecosystem: Host-associated > Plants > Roots > Endosphere...
GCCCATGATCGGGTTGGGCTCCAGCGGCGAGTGATCGATCTCGTGCACATAGGCCAGGAAGTCGTCTGCGCTGATCTTGTGCTCGGTCATCATGCCGCGCATCGTGGTGCCGTAACGCTTGTAATAGTCCTTCTGGATGCGGAAGGCTTCGTCCGGCGTGATGTTGAGATAGTTCGCCACGAAATCGCGGATGCGGACATCGACCTGTTGCCACAGATTGACGTGATGCGGATACAGCGTGTTGTCGAGGTCGAAGACCCAGGTCTCGACATGATCGAAGGCGCGCGGCGATCTGGTCATTTCAATTCTCTCGCTCAGGGCAGTGCGAAGCGCAGCGTCTTGCCGCCGCCGGTCATGTCGACGGTGCCATAGCCCGACGCGGTCAAACCACGGGCCGCGCAGTCGCTGTGTTCGCGGATCTCGAATTTGCTCTCGCGCGTGCACAGCGTGCGCGGGCCACCCCAGTTCAGTGGCTTGTCAGCGATCCGGATGGCGCGGCCGGTGTCATCGACGGCTTCGGCGAAGGACAGGATCTGTTTCGGTTGGCCGGTGACATCGGGGCGCAGGCACTTGCCGGGCTCGATGCGATACCAGCCGCGTGCGATGACGCTTTTGCCGTCGTCGGTGGCGACCGAGGCCATCACCTTGTAGGAGGTGTCGTTGCACCAGGTGAGCCCGTTCGCGGACGGCGCCTGCACACCGGTGACCATGGCCTCGAAGAAATTCGGTGCATTGACGACGTCGTCGGTCAGGCCGCGGCTCTTCAGGAAGGCGGCGAGGCCATTGCGCGTCTTCGGGCCGTCGACGCCATCGATCGGCGTGGTGTCGTAGCCTGCGATCGACAACAGGCGCTGGATCGCCGCGAGCTTGGCCTGTTCGTCGTCATATTCGCTGTCCTCGGCGAGATAGGCGACCATGTTGCCGTCGTCGGTCTGCGACGGCTGGATGGTGGTAAAGGGGGCCAGCGTCTGTCCGGCGCGGCACTGGCGCGCGGCGGCGATGACGAAATTGTCCGATGCGATGCAGAGATTGTCACTGCCGCTCTGGGCGGGGGCAGCGCCGTAGAGCGGCAGCACCCGAGCGTGCAGCAGCAGGCGATCGGCGCTGATGGTGCCCTGCGCGACGACCTTGCATTGCGCGGGATCGATGCGAAACCAGCCGCGGGTGGCGGTGGCGCTCTTGTCGTCGATGCCGATGGCGACATCGACGACATAGCTCATGCGGTTGCAGAGCTTGAGGTCGGCGGAGGCGGCGGTGGTGAAGGCGGTGAGGAAGAGGGCGGCGAGAACAAGTGCCTGCTTCAGGCCTCTCCCCACGTCATGGCCGGGCTTGACCCGGCCATCCAGCTTGCTTGTCGCGCGTAGCCGGAAAAGATGGGTGCCCGGGTCAAGCCCGGGCACGACGGAGTTTCTGATCTGCTCTCCGTCCATCACTTGTGGATCAGCGTGCCCGTGCCCTGATTGGTGAAGAGTTCGAGCAGCACCGCATGCGGGGTCTTGCCGTCGATGATGACGACGCCTTCGACGCCCTGTTCGAGCGAGTAGATGCAGGTCTCGACCTTCGGGATCATGCCGCCGGAAATGGTGCCGTCGGCGATCAGCTTGCGGGCATCCTTGATCGACAGTTCGGGGATCAGCTTCTTCGACTTGTCGAGCACACCCGGCACGTCGGTGAGCAGCAAGAGGCGCTTGGCCTTCAGCGCACCGGCGACGGCGCCGGCAAAGGTGTCGGCATTGACGTTGTAGGTCTTGCCTTCCTTCGACGCCGCGAGCGGCGCCAGCACCGGGATCAGCTCATAGCCGATCAGTTGATTGAGCAGCGTCAGATCGACCTTCTCGGGCTCGCCGACAAAGCCGAGATCGACCACCTTCTCGATGTTCGAGCCGGGATCGATCATGGTGCGCGTCGCCTTCGACGCGGTGACCATGTTGCCGTCCTTGCCGCAGAGGCCCACGGCCTTGCCGCCGGCTTCGTTGATATAGCTGACGATCTGCTTGTTGATGGAGCCGGCCAGCACCATCTCGACGATCTCGATGGTGGCGGCATCGGTGATGCGCAATCCCGCGGCGAATTCCGACTTGATGCCGAGACGCTGCAGCATCTGCGCGATCTGCGGGCCGCCGCCATGCACGACCACCGGATTGATGGCGGTCTGCTCCAGCAGGACGATGTCGCGGGCGAAGGCGCGGGCGGTATCCTCGGCGCCCATGGCGTGGCCGCCATATTTGATGACGATGGTTTCCTCGTCATATTGCTGCATATGCGGCAGCGCCTCGGAGAGGATGTGGGCCTTCTCGAGAGCACTGATGATGGGCGCGTCGGTCATGAAGCGGATCTCACATTGGGCAGGCTGCGCCGCGTTCTAGCTGATTGGTGCGGGCGGCGCAAAGAGCGTTAAGTGCGCCTCGGCCATGCCGCAGATACCGCCAGCGCAATCCAGCTGACGATCAGCAGCGTGCCGCCGGTCGGCGCGGCCATGGGAAACAGACCGTGGCCGACATATTGGCGCAGGGTCAAATCGCCGGCAAACAATGACGCGCCGATGACAAGACCCCATGCCGAGGCGAGGCCGATTTGCAGATGTGCAAGACCGCGCTCGATCAGCGCGACGGCCCCGAGAACCGCTGCAGCGTGAAACAGCAGCATCGAGGAAGCGGAGGCGAGGCGCGACGCATCGGGCTGGTGCGCGGAGGCGGCGGCCAGGATCACGCCATCAGCGCCCATGACGCCGGTGCAGATGATCAGAATGCGAAACAGGCTGGTGCGGTTCATCAGCTGCGCTCGTTGAGCAGGCGCATCATGGCGGCGCGCAATTCGACCATGCCCTCGCCATCGCGCGACGACGTCACGAGGATTTCGGGGAAGGCGGCCGGATGCTTGCGCAGGGTGGCCTGGGTCTCTTCCAAAGTCTTGTCGAGCTCTGACTTCTTGACCTGATCGGCCTTGGTCAGCACGATCTGGTAGCTGACCGCGGAGCGGTCGAGCGACTTCAGCACGTCGAGATCGACATCCTTGATGCCGTGGCGGCTGTCGATCAGCACATAGACGCGGGCCAGCGTCGCGCGGCCCTGCAGGAACGAATAGATCAGCTTGGTCCAGGATGCGATCTTGGCCTTGGGGGCCGAGGCATAGCCATAACCCGGCATGTCCACGAGGCGGAAACTGCTGCCCTTCGGGCTTTCGAAGAAGATCAGCTCCTGCGTGCGGCCCGGCGTGTGCGAGGTGCGCGCCAGCGCATTGCGTCCGGTGAGCGCATTGATCAGGCTGGATTTGCCGACATTGGAGCGGCCGGCGAACGCGACTTCCATGCCCGCCATCGGCGGCAGGGTCTCGATCGAGGGGGAAGCCCAGATGAACTTCCATTCGCCTGCAAACATCAGGCGGCCCTGTTCGATCAGCTCCGCATCGGGTTCGGTGGTCATGCGAAGGGCCTTTCTCTGATTGCGTCTCCCTCAACGAAGAAGCGGCGCACTCGGCGCCGCCTCGGTCGTCAGGGTCGTCGCTGTTAGGTCTTCTCGACAGGCTTCTTCTTGCTGAAGGTCGCCTTGATATTGTCGAACAGCTCAACCTTCACGCCGTTCTTGTTCATGATGTAGGCCTGCTGCAGCACCGAGAGCAGGTTGTTCCAGGCCCAGTAGATCACGAGACCGGCCGGGAAGCCCGCAAGCATGAAGGTGAAGATCAGCGGCATCCAGTCGAAGATCATCTTCTGCGTCGGATCCGGCGGCGTCGGGTTCAGCTTCATCTGGAACCACATCGTGATGCCCATGATGATCGGCCAGATGCCGAGCGCGAGATAGTGGCCGAGAACCGGGATGGTGGTCGGGTCGAACGGGATCAGGCCGAACAGGTTGAACAGGTTGGTCGGATCATGCGCCGAGAGATCCTTGATCCAGCCAAAGAACGGCGCGTGGCGCATTTCGATGGTGACGAACAGGACCTTGTAGAGCGAGAAGAAGACCGGGATCTGGAGCAGGACCGGAAGACAACCGGCAACCGGATTGATCTTCTCCTTCTTGTAGATCTCCATCATCTCCTGCTGCTGCTTCATCCGGTCATCCGGATAGCGCTCCTTGAGCGCCATCAGCTGCGGCTGGATCGCCTTCATCTTGGCCATCGAGGCATAGGACTTGTTGGCGAGCGGGAAGAAGATGATCTTCACCAGCACCGTCACCAGCAGAATGGCGATGCCGAAGTTGTTGAACAGGTGGAAGAACCAGTCCAGCGCCAGGAACATCGGCTTGGTGATGAAGTAGAACCAGCCCCAGTCGATCAGGAGATCGAAGTGGTTGAGGCCGAGCGACTGGTTATAGCCGCCGAGACCGACCGCAAGCGGGAAGTTGATGCCGACGGTGGCAGCTTCCTTGGCACCGGCGAACAGGCGGGCATTGGCGGAGGTGGTGGCGCCTGGCGCGACGGTCTGGGCATCCTGCAGATAGTCGGTCTGGTAGGTGCGGACGGTGCCGGCCATGTTCGACGAGAAGCGCGCCTGCAGCTTCGCATTGGTGTCGGGCAGCAGCGCCGAGGCCCAGTATTTGTCGGTGATTCCGAGCCAGGCATTGGTGACGTTGAACGGGACCGACTTGGCTTCCTCGATCTTCTTGTAGCCGTATTCCTGCAGGCCCTGGTCGCCGAGATAGCCGACGAGACCTTCATGCAGGATGTAGTAGCCTTCCACATGCGGCGTGCCGTGGCGCGAGATTAGCGCGAACGGATACAGCGTCACCGGATTGCTGCCGCCATTGCTAACGTCATCCTTGATCGAGAACAGGTAGCGGTCGTCGATCGAGATGGTGCGGGTGAAGGTGAGGCCTTCGCCGTTGTTGTACTTGAGGACCACCGGCGAGGACGGGGTGAGGGCGTTGGAGCCTTCCTGCGTCCATTCGGTGTTGGCGTCGGGCAGTTTTGCCGTGGTGCCGGAAGCGCCGACCCAGCCGAATTCGGCGTAATAAGGCGCTGCGGTGCCCGAGGGCGAGAACAGCGTGATCGGCGGCGACGTCGGATCGACGGTCATGCGGAATTTGGTGAGCGCGATGTCGTCGAGACGCGCGCCCTTCAGCGAGATCGAGCCGGCGAGGCGCGGCGTGTCGATCTTCACGCGCTTGGTGGCCGAGATGGCGGTATCGCGGCTGACCGGGGCGTTGGACGGGGCGGCATTGGTCGGCGCGCCAGCGGGCGTCGGCGCCGTTGATCCGGGCTGCGGCGTGTTGCTACCGGCAGCGGGCTGAGCCGGATTGGCAAGCTGGGCCTGGGTGGCCTGCTGCGCCTTCTGCTTTTCCATCTGCGGGATGTTGTAGAAATATTGCCAGCCTATCAGCACCAGGCCGGACAGAACGACGGCGATAATGGTGTTGCGATTGTCGGTCATCGTTCAGGTCTCGTTATCCGAAATGCATGTGCGGCGGCCTGAGGCCGGCTGCGCGCTGCTTGTGGCAGGCTGAAGGCGTCAGGTCACGTCGTTTTTGAAGCGGTCGTCTTTGAAGATTGCCGTTCGAGGCGATGCAGCGCCGAACGGAGATCGTCGATCATGGTATTGAAATCGCGCGTCAGCGCATTGCGACGGCCGACTAGCACATAATCGCTGTGGGCGCGCATAGACAATGGATCGACGCGCTTCACCAGTTCGCGAAGCCGGCGCTTGATCCGGTTCCGCTCGGGCGCGGTTCCATTCTTCTTGGTTACAGTAAAACCGACCCGGATCGGGCCGGTGTCATCACGGTGTCGCTGCTGCAGGACAAAAGCAGGAGCGTTCACGCGCAATGAAGCGGCGGCAGCGAGGAAGTCCGCTCGCTGCCGTAACCGCTCCATGATGATGTCTCGGAAGGAGATCCGATCAGGCGCTGAGGCGCTTGCGGCCACGGGCGCGGCGAGCAGCGAGAACCTTGCGACCGCCAACGGTGGCGAGACGGGCACGGAAGCCGTGGCGGCGCTTGCGCACCAGTTTCGAGGGTTGATAAGTGCGCTTCACGGGTCGTACTCCGATGACCGGGCAATAGATCGCCGTGCTGGCAATCGATCACCAATTGAATGAGATGTGCCCTAAGATGTTGACTTCGCGAGCCGTTTCCGGCTGCAAGCGCGTTCGGCTCCTCGGAGCCGATCCGGCATAGACCGGACCATCGCGGACAGTTGGCGGCTTATAAGCGAGCGTCCTGTTTTCGTCAATCTTGCCCGGTAACAAGTTGCGGGATTGGCTGCGCAATTATCGTGGCAATCCGGGCGGGCGATATTACCTCAAAGGTCGACAATTCGAGAGGCAGGATGGATTGTAATCTGCCGACTGTCTTGTTCGCTGGGCGGACAATGGCGTTTTCCGTGTTATATGGCGTAACATTTCGTCGTTCGACCCGTATCTCCGGATAGTCCAGCGTCTGGACTGTGAACATCCTGGCGACAGAAATCTGAGGCGCATCCCGTGTCATCGGTGGACCAACAGCCCCATGAATCCCAGCTTCGGCTCGGCCCGCTGCGCAGGCTCGGCCTGTCCGGAAAGCTGTTGCTGTTGACCATTCCGCTGGTGTTGGCGGCCCAGATCCTGATTTACGTCCCCTCCATCGCCAATTTCCGCATCAATCGACTGAACGACCGTTTGGCTGCAGCGAACACTGCGGCGCTGGTGCTCGATGCCGCTCCGCTCGGCATGGTACCGGAATCGCTGTCGCGGCAGATTCTTAGCAGCATCGGCGCCCGCGCCGTCGCCATCAAATGGGGCCAGCAGCGCCGCCTGCTCGCCAGCGCTGACCTGCCGCCGCAGATCGATCATGACATCGACATGCGGTCGATGACCGTGTGGTCGGCGATCGTCGATGCCTTCGATCTGATGTTCGAACGCGGCAACCAGACCATGCGCATTATCGGCCCGGCGCCGGGCGGGGCGCAGTTCATCGAGGTGGTGGTGGACGAATTGCCGCTGCGACAGGCGATGTACCGCTTCTCCAGGAATCTCCTGTGGGTGTCGCTGGGCCTTGCGATTCTTTCGGCGGGCCTCGTCTACATCACGTTGCATTACCTGTTCGTGCGGCCGATGCGGCGGCTGACGGCGAGCATGGTGGCGTTTCACGAAAACCCTGAAAGCCACGCGCGGATCATCGTCCCCAGCCAGCGTGCGGACGAGATCGGTGTCGCCGAGCGCGAATTCTCCGAGATGCAGCGCGATCTTGTTTCGATGCTGCATCAGAAGAGCCGGCTCGCAGCACTTGGCCTCGCGGTCTCGAAGATCAATCACGACCTGCGCAATCTGCTGGCGTCGTCGCAGCTTCTGTCGGACCAGCTCGCCAGCGTGCCTGATCCGCGCGTTCAGCGTTTTGCGCCGAAACTGATGCGCTCGCTGGAGCGCGCGATTGCCTTCTGCCAGTCGACGCTCTCTTACGGACGTGCACAGGAAGCGCCGCCAGACCGCCGCATGATCGAGGTCGAGACGATTGTCGGCGACGTGCGCGAGTCAGCCGGGCTTGCGACGGATGACAGCATCGGATGGATCAATGCCATCGAGCGCGGACTGCAGATCGATGCCGATCCGGACCAGCTGTTCCGGATCCTGCTCAATCTGGTGCGCAACGCCGCCCAGGCGCTGGAAGGCCAACCGGACAGCGAAGTCGCGCCGCGCCAGATCCGCATCACCGGCCGCCGGGAAGGCGCCGTTGCCATTCTGGAGGTCTCCGATACCGGTCCCGGCGTGCCGCAGAAGGCCAAGGATCATCTGTTCGAGGCTTTCCAGGGCTCGCTGCGGCCTGGTGGCAGCGGCCTCGGCCTTGCCATCGCCGCCGAACTCGTGCGCGCCCATGACGGCGACATTCATCTCGTGGAAGGCACCATCGGCGCCACGTTCCGCATCACTTTGCCGGACCGCCCGGTGGAACTGCTCAGCCTCCGCAACGAGCGCGCCCGCGCCTGAGGATGTCGGCTCTTTGTCACGAGAGTGAAATAACCGTCCCGGAACGCTTGCCAAGCCGCCGCCAACCCGGTAGGGATTGCGCGCTTTCGCGAACACGGTTTCCCGAAACGCATCCGACGTCGGCGGCCTGGTCTCTTCGAGGTTTGCCCCACGTCACGGCACGCGCCCGTAGCTCAGCTGGATAGAGCACCAGACTACGAATCTGGGGGTCAGAGGTTCGAATCCTTTCGGGCGCGCCATTTTGCCACCATCCAGAACCAAGACTCCCTAGATCCGTTACCTCGCCGAGCTGAGATCCCTAGGAGAAGCTTACGAGAGCTGCCCATGCGGCGCGGGGCATGATTGTTTTCAATCCGCCGTGTTCAGCTAGCCGTGAGCGCTGTCAGGATCTCACCTTTGGTGGCTTTGTCCGCAACGGTTTTAAAGCGCCATATTGCGGATCACATGTTGCCACCTTTTGCCTCGCAGTTGCAACGCTAGACGCCGCCGCACGACCGCGGTCGTATTCTCGGCAGAAGCCAAAAAGCGGCGTTACATCACCGCATTCACTTCGCAAGCGAAGACCGCTGTCGGCGACTGCCAGTAAGCGTCGCGTTCATCGCGCCCGCATCTGGGGCGAAGAGCGATGGGCTCAGGTTCGTTGGTAACAAGTCGGCCGCGCCGAGCGCGATTAAAATTGGTCGGTCTGCAAATGCCGTGTTCGGTCAGCCCTGCTGTCATATGTAACGACGGCTAAACGCTTTCCTGTAGTCGTAAAAGGAACTAATCTTTCCTTATCCTCAAACGCGAGAGTTTCCTCAGGCATATTCAATTTCACACACATCGGAGGGCCGGGAAATGGCTAAGCCTGCGAAGCCTCGGAGTCCGAAGAGAGCAATTACGCTTGGTGGCGGTGGTCCCGCAGCAGGACTACACATCGGCGTCCTCGAAGCCCTTCGGGCTGCCAATATAACGTTCGACGTTTGGTCATTGTCTTGCATCGGCGCATGGGTCGGCATCGTCTACAATCAGAGCGATGCGGGCAAGGAAGTCGAGCAGACATATCAGTTCTTCAGGGACGGTGTATTTCGCGATGATGAAAGCTACGAACGCTTTCCCATCAACACGGTGTTCGGGCCGGACTGGTTCACCGCCACGCGAGCAATGATGGAATTCGCGTCCAAGTCCAACAATTACGACAATATCTGGCTGCCACACCGCATGATGGACTCCATTAAGGAGTCCATCACGATGCTGATGGATTCCAGGAAAAGACGTAGAGGCTGGGACGAGGGAGACGTCAATCGATGGATTCTGAATCAGGTGATGGCGCCAAATCCGTTTGTTCGTTATCTGACATCCATGATGTATCTGTCAAACGTGACTGGCTTGTCCAGGATCAACTACCCGAACAGCGATTTCATGAAAGGCATCAAATTTGAAAAAATCAAAAATCCTGAAAAGCCCTCGATCTTTCACAACGCGTGGAATCTCGATCTTAAGGAGCTTGCATTCTTTTCCAATCGTCCAATGAAAGATAGCAGATACAAGGGAGATATCAGCGCATCCACTTTATGCGCCTGTTCGGCTCTTCCTTTCATCGAGGAAACCGTGACGATCGACAGGCAGGCCTATTGTGAAGGCGCGCTCGTGGACACCGTCAATTTCCAGAGCCTTCTCGAAGAGCATCCCGACCTGGATGAAATCTGGATCAACAGAATTGTCGACGCTGCGCAAATACGCAAGCCGAACAACCTCCACGATGCATTGGCCAATTTGTGCCAATTATTTGCGGCTACCGTCGGTGAGGATGACGTCAGGCTATTCAAATATCATTTGAAGTGCCCGCTCCCCGGCGAGAAATCCTGGAATGGCACGGTTGTCGAAATTCAGGTGCAAAGTAAGATTGGCTTCGAATGGAATCATAGCAATCTTGATCTTGGGCGCGAACTTGGAAAAGAAGCAGCCGGGAATGCGATCGCCAAATATCATGATGCGGGCAATGGATCGGGAGAACTGCGATTCATACAAGGAGGCGTAGCCCTAAGATGAAAGCAGAACTGACCGGGGGCGCGCCGGATGAGATGGCTCCGATCGGAGGTGAATCACTTCGTCAGATAAGCCGCGGCTACCGCAGCTGGTCGAGCAATGCTTTCGCTTGTTTCAGGTCTTGCGTGTCGGAGCCCTCCGTGAAGCGATTGTAGATGGATGCGAGAAAATTGTGCGCCTCGTCGCGTCGATCTTGGTCAGCCCATAGCGTTGCCAGATCTACTGCTGCCCGTAGCTCGAGCGCGCTGGCATGCTGGTCTCTTGCGACAGTCACTGCGTGATCAAGCAGCGCCGCCGCCTCGGCTATTGCATCAGGACCCGCGCGGATCAGCAACGCCTGCGCCTTCAATCGATACAGCTCCGCCTCGAAGACCTTCTCGTCGTTGCGAATTGTCGTAGCAAGTCCTTGCTCGATCAGATCCAGCGCAGCTTCATATCCGTGACCCAATAACAGGGCCGGACATAGCAGAACATAGAGCGCCGTGATGCCAAGCTGATAGCCCGCCCGGCGATATTCACCCAAGGCATCCCGGACTTCCTCCACCGCGCTGGATGAAGGGTCACGCAAAGTCGCACAAATTCCGCGAACGGCGTGCGCGAGGCCGCGCCACTGTCGAAATCCATGCTCTTCCGATAGCGCAAGGCAACGTTCGGCATGTTCCTGCGCGCTTGCCAATTCACCGCGAAGAGAGTGCAGGACCGACGCATAGTAACAGGCATAGGCTTGCGAATGCGGATGATCGATACTGTCGGCTCGGTCGAGCGCGGCACATATTCGTGCGATCGCAGTATCGGCATCGCCGAGCAGCCATAGAGCCCAGGACATCAAGGCCAGGTCAGCTACCCCGGCGTCTTGGCCGGCCGCGCGAGCCGCCAGTCGCTCGTCCTCGCTACTTGCGTTGAACGCCGCGAAGGCACGATCCAGCACCTCACGTGCACTGGTGAGGTGCCCCATGAACAGATGAATCATGGCTTGCCCGCGCATTGCGTTGAGCAATGTCGGACCATCACCGCGTGCCTCGGCGATATGAAGCAGGACCGCAATCGCCTCCTGGGCTGCTGGCAACTCACCGCGAATAACGCTCGCAGTCGTGAGCCAGAACATGACCTGAAGATGTCCAGGGGGATCTCCGAGGCGCTCGCACAACTCGCGAGCGCGGGCGAACGTCGCTACGGTGTCGTTCGACGCAGGTCCCTGGGTCGCAATCAGGCATGGCCCGAGGGCAAGATGGAAATCAAGCTCCCAGCGGTCCTTTCCTGCGCCATCGGTCAAATGTCCCAGAGTCTCGATGCCTCGCCGTGAGTGAGCAATGGCCTCGAGGTTGGCGGACCGCATAGCTGCCTTCCTGCTCGCCTTCAGCCAATAGTCTCCGGCCTTTTCAAACAGGCCGGCCTCCGTGAGATGGTGCGCGAGAGTTTCGGGTTGAGCTTCCATAATTTCCGGAAACTGCTGCTCGAACGCATCCGCGATCGTGGCATGCAGGGCCGCGCGCTGGCTCTTCAAAAGCCCGGAATAGGCGGCGTCCCGGACAAGCGCGTGCTTGAAGGTGTAGACCGCCTCGGGCGCCTTGCCCCGGCAGAAGACCAGTTCCGATCGAACCAGCTCCGCAAGTGCCCCCTCAAGCTTTTCTTTGGTCAGCCCGGCTACCGTGCTCAGCAACTCGTAGGAGAATTCGCGGCCCACCACTGCACCGATCTGGGCGACCTCCCTCACCGGTGCCAAGCGGTCCAGTCTTGCCATCAGCGATGCGTGCAGTGTTGTTGGGATCGCCATCGCGAGCAGCGGCCGGTTGAGCGCATAGTGACCGTCCCGTTCCTCCAGAAATCCGGTTTCGAGCACCGTCTTCGTCAGCTCCTCGACGAACAGGGGCACGCCATCGGTCCGGGCGAGGATCTGGTTCATCACTTCCTCCGGAAGAGTCTTCCCGGCCGTCACGCGCCCGATCAGTGTTGCCCCATCGCGCCGGCTCAGACGCGTCAGCGACACTGTCGTCACATGCGCATGACCTGGCCATGGTGGGGTGAACTCTGGTCTCGCAGTGATGAGCAGCAACACCCGAAGCCGAGGGACACGGTCCAGGATAACCGTGAGGAGCTCCAGCGACGTGGGATCCGCCCAATGGACGTCTTCAAAGAGAATCAACAGCGGTCGCCGCACCGCCAGGTGATTGAACTGCGCCAGCAGCGCCGCCAATGTCATGTCCTTCCGCTTCTGCGGACTCAGTTCCGGCAGGTGGTAGCGGTCATCGAGTGGTAGCGACAGAAGGCTGGCCAGAAGCGGGATTGCATGGTTCGCATCGGCCCCGGTGGACACGAGCAGGGCTTCAAGCTTGCCGAGTTTGTCCGCGGGCGAATCGCTTCGCTCGAAACCGGCAGACCGTTCGAGCTGACCAATGAACGGAAACAGTGCACTGTTGGTGTGATGCGCCGAGCAAAAAAAGCGCAACGAAACATGGAGCTCGGCCTGAAGTCGGTCCAGCAGCGCGAGGGAAATATGCGACTTGCCGATGCCCGGCTCGCCGGTCAGCACCACAACGCAGCCTTGCCCCTGCGAGGCAGGCCGCCAGCGGCGCATGAGGAGTTCGATCTCTTCGTCACGGCCGATCAGCGGCGTCAATTCCGCTTTGTGTTGCGCCTCGAAGCGGCTTTCCACGCCACTGGTCCTGAGGACCTGCCAGGCCGGCACAGGGTCCTTCCAGCCCTTGAGTGTGATAGGGCCGAGCTCGCGGAACTCGAAATGCCCGTCGGTGAGCCGATGTGTACTTTCGGAAATCAGCACAGTCCCAGGCTCGGCAAACGTCTGCAGGCGCGCGGCCAGGTTCGGTGTCTCACCGATGACTAACTGTTCTCTGGCGGTGCCTTCACCGATCAAGTCGCCGACAACGACCGTCCCGGTCGCGATGCCGATCCGAACCTGAAGCTTGATGTCGATCTCGGTCCGGAGATTGTCGACAGCATCGACCAACATGAGCCCTGCGCGTGTCGCCTGCTCGGCATCATCCTCGTGTGCCACGGGGTAACCAAAATAGGCGAGCGCGCCATCGCCGAGATACCGGATGATCACGCCTTCATTGTGTTCGATGACCTCTGCGATGCACCTTTGATAGGCGCCAATCACCGCGCGCAGGTCCTCGGGATCAAGGCGGACAGAAAGGGCAGACGAGCCCACCATGTCGCAGAACAGAACCGTCAGCTGGCGGCGCTCGGCGGCGTCTCGCGGTAACAGTCTGACACCTGTTTGAGATGTGATGAGGACGCCGCCTTTGAGGTCTGCAATCGCGCGCAGCATCTTGCGGCGATGGCCGAGCAGTACACCGAGGTCCTTAAGGTCCTGCTCTGTCAGATCGCGGACGATCGACAGGTCAATCGCATTCTCGCCGAAGCGGTTGGCGTATTCGCCCAAGCCAATCGAGGCCAGCCATTCTGCGATCCCTGTCATAGCGAAACTCGCGTTTCACGCCTTGCAGTGGCAGCTCAGGAACGCCTGCAACGCCGGATCAATGGACACAGGCGGCGACGGTCTCTGACAATCATATAGCAATCTTCGACACATCAAAGCTCGCTGCTGCATTTCGAGCACGCATTGTCGCTGCCTTCATGATATGCGCAGCATTCTACCGTCTTGGGCGAGAGTGGCCCTGTTCAAATGTCCGCTTCCAGCGCTGGAAGCGGACATTGATCAGGTCATGGGGCTGTCGGTGCCCGACGTCGATAATGTCTCTGTCGTTCTGCTTCAGGCCGCCTTGGCCGTCGCTACATGGGTGGCGATAGCATCCATCAGCGGCGGCGACAGGCAATCATAGGGCTCGAGACCCAGTTCCTTCAGACGCGATCGGATGCCGCCCATGTCGGCTGGCTTCACGCCGGATTCGATCACCGAAGATACGAAGGCTGCGAAGCCGGGCGCGGCAGAGCCGGTTTCCTCGAACAGCTCGGGGTGGATGAAGTCAAGGCCGTAGAACGGGTGACCCTTGTTCTCGATGCGGCCATACATGTGCGTGCCGCAGCCGGTGCAGGCATGGCGCTGGATCACGGCAGCAGCATCGACGATGCGCAGCTTGTCGCCATTCTCTGTCACCGTGACATTCTCGCGAGGGACCACGGCGACGACCGAGAATGTCGCACCTTCCGGCTTCCAGCATTTGGTGCAGCCGCAAGCGTGATTGTGCGCGACGTCGCCCTTGACCGCGACCTTCACTTTTCGGTCCGCGCATTTGCAGACCAGCGTGCCACCGGCGAAATGACCGCTACCTGCCTTGACGCCGCCATCGACTGACGGATGGATATGAACAGTCATCAGTTGATCCTCCCTGCTTGGTTGCCTTGATCTAGAACACCACGACTGAACGGATCGACTTGCCTTCATGCATCAAGTCGAACCCCTTGTTGATCTCGTCGAGTTTCAGCACATGGGTGATCATCGGATCGATCTCGATTTTGCCGCCCATGTACCAATCGACGATCTTCGGCACGTCAGTGCGCCCGCGCGCTCCGCCAAAGGCAGTGCCCTTCCATACGCGACCGGTGACGAGCTGGAACGGGCGCGTGGCGATTTCCTTGCCGGATTCCGCAACGCCGATCACGACGGAGACGCCCCAGCCGCGGTGGCAGGCTTCCAGCGCCTGGCGCATCACCGTGGTGTTGCCGGTGCAATCGAATGTGTAATCCGCGCCGCCATCGGTGAGCCCCACCAGATGCTGTACGATATCGCCATCGACCTTCTTCGGATTGACGAAATGGGTCATGCCGAAGCGGCGACCCCATTCCTCCTTGTCGTCATTGATGTCGACGCCGACGATCCTGTCGGCACCCACCATGCGGGCGCCCTGAATCACATTGAGGCCGATGCCACCGAGGCCGAACACGACGACATTGCTGCCCGGGGTAACCTTGGCGGTATTGACCACGGCACCCACACCGGTGGTGACGCCGCAACCGATATAACAACTGGTGTTGAACGGCGCGTCATCGCGAATTTTCGCGACCGCGATCTCTGGCAGGACGGTGAAGTTGGAGAAGGTCGAGCAGCCCATATAGTGATAGATCGGCTTGCCCTGGTAACTGAAGCGCGAAGTGCCGTCCGGCATCACGCCCTTGCCCTGGGTCGCGCGGATGGCGGTGCACAGATTGGTCTTCTGGCTCAGGCAGCTTTTGCACTGCCGGCATTCCGGCGTGTAGAGCGGGATGACGTGATCGCCCGGTTTGACCGAAGTAACGCCGGGACCTACCTCGCGCACGATGCCGGCGCCCTCATGACCGAGAATGGAGGGGAAAATACCCTCGCTGTCAAAACCGTCGAGCGTATAGGCATCGGTATGGCAAATGCCGGTCGCCTTGATCTCGACAAGAACTTCGTCGGCCTTCGGTCCTTCGAGATCGACTTCGACGATCTCCAGCGGCTTCTTGGCTTCAAAAGCGACTGCAGCACGCGTTTTCATGGTGTACTCCCTGTGTCACGCAACGATGCGCGTCAAAGCTTCGGTGGCAGGTGCAATCATTGCGGCTTTCCCATGCAGGCGCTTTCTGCCGCGGTATAGGCGGCGGGCTTCTCTTCGCGTTTGCCCGGGCGTACACGGCCGACGGCGTCATTGGCGCGAGCGCGCAGATAGATGTAGAGGTCGTCCATATAGCAGGCGACATTGGTGTTATCGCCGAAGGCAGGCATCACGCTTTCCTGCGATGCATTGACGTTCTTGCGCCCGCTGGCGACGACTTCGAGAAATGCCTCATAGGTCATCTTCTGCAGCGAATCCCTGAGCGCGGGTGCGTAAGTCGAGCCCATCCCGTCCGGGCCGTGGCAGACGTGGCATTCGGAGTGATATCGGCGATAGCCGGAATAGGTGTACCAATCCACGGTGCCATCGGCGCCTACCTTGAAAGTCGGGTTGCCGTCCTTGTCGAGATATTTCCCCTCTTCGGATTTGACTGCGGCGGGATCGCCTACGTCCCCGGCGAAACTGGCATGTGCTGAAGCCACGACGATCATCGCGGCGAGTGCGAGAGTGAACTGGCGCAATAGCTTGTCCTCGGCATGCGATTTCAGAAAAGACCGGCGCATGGAGGAGAGCCATGCGCCGGGTGACAAAGCGGTCAGTTTACTGAGGGAGTGCAAACACCGTGAGCGAGCCGCCGAGCGCCGTGTAGTTGCTCAGGGCTGCGTAACCGCCGACTGCGCCGAGACCTGCCGTCGGATCAGTAAGACCAGCTGCGAGACCGATGCCGGCCCAGCCACCGACGCCCGACAGGATCGCGATATACTGCCGGCCGTTGTTCTCGTAGGTCGTGACATTGCCGATGATGCCGGAAGCGGTCTTGAACTTGTAGAGTTCCTTGCCCGTCTTGGCATCGACAGCCTTCAGGTAACCTTCGAGCGTGCCGTAGAACACGACGCCGCCAGCAGTGGCGAGGGCGCCTGACCAGACCGAGAACTGCTCCTTATTGGACCAGACGATCTTGCCGGTCTTGTTGTCCCAGGCGATAAAGTTACCCATGTGGGTTTCGCCCGGAGGCGGATACATGGACAGCGTCGCACCGACATAAGGCTGACCCGCGGTGTAGTTCACCTTGAACGGCTCGTAATCCATGCAGACATGGTTGGTCGGCACGTAGAACAACTGGGTGTCCGGCGAATAGGCGGCCGGTTGCTGGTCCTTGGTGCCGAGCGCTGCGGGGCAGACACCCTTGGTGTTGACGTCTTCGCCCTGCTTCTCGGTGGAATACTGATCCACCACCTTCGGGCGACCATAGGTCGGTGACGACTTGTTCATGTCGACGCCGGTGGTCCAGTTCACCTTCGGATCGTATTTCTCGGCGACGAGCAGTTCGCCGGTGACGCGGTCCATGGTGTAGGCGAGGCCGTTACGGTCGAAATGCGTCAGCAGCTTGCGGTTCTGGCCGTTCATCTGCTGATCACTGAGGATCATTTCATTGACGCCGTCATAGTCCCATTCATCGTGGGGCGTCATCTGATAGACCCATTTGGCCATGCCGGTATCGGCATCGCGCGCGAAGATGGTCATCGACCACTTGTTGTCGCCAGGGCGCTGCTTCGGATTCCAGGTCGAGGGGTTGCCCGAGCCGTAATAGACGAGGTTGAGTTCTGGATCGTAGGACGTCCAGCCCCAGGTGCAGCCACCGCCGATCTTCCACTGATCGCCCTGCCACGTCTTGATGCTGGAATCCTTTCCGACCGGTTTGCCGAGCGCCATGGTCTTGTCGGGATCGAACATGATCTGATCGTCCGGCCCTTCCGAATAAGCGCGCCAGGCGAGCTTGCCGGTCTTCAGGTCATAGGCGGTCATGTGGCATTGGACGCCGAATTCGCCGCCGGAAATACCGATCAGCACCTTGTCCTTGACGACCAGCGGCGATGACGTGCCGGTGGCGCCCTTGCCGGGATCCCCATTCTTGACGGTCCAGATTTCCTTGCCGGTCTTGGCATCGAGCGCGACAAGCGTGGTGTCGGCCTGATGCAGGAAGATCTTGCCGTCCGCATAGGCCACACCGCGATTGACGGTGTCGCAGCACATCACCGGAATGACGTTCGGATCCTGCTTCGGCTCGTATTTCCAGACGATCTTGCTGTCCTGCGCCAGATCCATCGCGAACACCTTGTTCGGGAAGGGCGTGTGCACATACATCATGTTGCCGATGATCAGCGGTCCGCCTTCATGCCCGCGAAGCACGCCGGTGGAGAAAGTCCACGCCACCTGCAGCTTGCCGACATTGCCGGTATTGATCTGATTGAGCTTGGAGTAGCGCGTGTTGGCGTAGTCGCCTGCAGGCATCACCCAGTCCTTTGGGTTCGCCGCCATTTTCGACAGTTCATCATTGGCGATGGCAACGCCGGCAGCCGACGCTGCCATTGTGCCAAGACAGGTCGCGAGTAGCACCTTTCGCATCGTGATGTCCTCCCAGACATGTATGTGCGGGGTCGTTGATCGACCCGGCTTCGCTTTTGGTGGTCGTCAGCTAATCACGTCTGCACAACCGTTCTTGCCCAAGAGCGAAGGTGGCTTGCTCGACAGCGAAGCTGCGTAAAATAAATTTGTCGTGCAGGCCCGGTCTCTTGCATCTTTTGCACTGCACGCGACGAGCGGGATGTTCCACCAATGGTTGATCTTTCGCTTGACGGGCCTGATCGCAAATCGGAGGATCAGCAGAGGGATGTCGATGCTTCCGCATCTTGATTCCCAGCGGTGCCATAGCTGACGTGTTCGTTGTGTAGTTCCATCTGCGGCTCTGTCGCGATGGCTTCAGATCGGTGTCTGGCCTATGTCTGATACACTCGGTTCTCTCACGACGTCCGGCCTGTCGCCTTCAAAGCAGATCAAGCTTTGGTCAGAGGCGCTGACCGATCTGTGCGGGAGGTTCGATATTGACCCGCTGGATGCTTCGACATTCGACGGATTGATCAACTACACATCGGTCTCGCGGCTGAAACTGTGCCAGATCGAGGCAAGCCAGCACCGCATCGGCCACACGGCACCACGCATTCGCAACAGCGACCACCCCTATGTGAAGATCCTGTTTCAGACCCAGGGGGTCTCGTATTTCGAGCAGAACGGTCGCCGCATCGATATCAATCCGGGCGATTGCCTCGTTTACGACGTGTCATGCCCGCATTCGATCGTCAGCCCGGCTTTCACGCGTCATGACGTTGTGATCGTACCGAAGGAGTTGTTGCACGAGCGCGGCCTCGGCGTCGGGAATCTGTCCGCCTGCAAGCTCTCGGCGCGGGGCGGCACTGGCCGTATTGCGCATGATTTCGTCCATGCGGTATTCAATGAGGCGGACAAGCTGTCACCGAACAATGCGGCGGGCGTTGCCGACGCCCTCATCGACCTTTTGCTGTTGCCGCTCCGGGATGCGGATATGACTTTGGATCGGGTCGGACCGGAAGCGATGTATGTGCGCGCGCAGGGCTTCATTCGCGAGCATTTGCGCGATCCAGAACTCAGCATTGACCAGATCTCCAATGCGCTGCAATGCACCAAACGATATCTGCACATGTTGTTCAGCGATCGCGGGATGACGGTGAGCGACTATATCTGGCAGGCCCGACTGCATCACTGCCGTCAGGAACTCGAGAATGCGAGCGGCAAGACGATCACGGATGTCGCGTTCTCCTGGGGATTCTCCAGTTCCTCTCACTTCAGCCGCGTGTTCCGGAAGTATTTCGGCATCGTTCCATCCGCCATTCATCGCGCGCACGGCGGAGCATCGAGCGTCGTGTCGCCATAGCCGTTGCGACACGCAGCCACATCATCGATATTTCGCGATGCAACTTTGAGGCGCTGTGTTGAAACCGCTCGCCGGTGTGCTTATCGTGTCGTTGCGTGCGATATGCGCGCAAACTCTGAGGAGACCAAGATGAGTTGGAAAGCTCCGAAGATCGTGGAAGTGCAGGTTGGCATGGAAATCAACATGTATGCCTGCGCGGCCCGTAAGTAACAGATCGACATTTCGTATCGATCTCTCCCGGCCCGCAGGCTTCGGCCAACGGGCCGGGTAGTGCTGCACGATGCCCGCAACAGCGCAGGCAGGTTTGGGCTGACGGAACGAGATGCAGTCATCATCGCGCAGAGTCAGACCGCTCCAGGCAATTTCTCTTGCACTGGGCATGTTCATGCCGCTGCAAGCCGTCGCGGGTGATATCGATACCGAGCATATCTTTGGTTTCATGATCGGTAGCGACATCGGATCCGTCGGCGAACGTGAATTCCAGAGCCAGACAACAGGACGGTTCGGAAAGTCCGGCGGTCGCTATCGGGCGGGCGATCAGGAGTTCGAACTGGAATGGGTGCCGGCGAAGGACGTTCGCATCGAGATCGGCAGCAGCATGTCGGCCTATCAGATCCCTGGCGTATCCGGCCTGCCAGACAGGCGCGCATTCGCATGGCAGGGGGCGTCCATTGACGTGCGCTACCGGTTTCTCGATCGGGAGACAGCCCCGGTCGGGATGACCCTGGCTGTCGACGGTGAATTCAGCCGAATGGATGAGGCGAACGCTGCACGAATCCAGGGTTATGGTGCCGGCATCACACTGGCATTGGACCGGGAAATCGTTCCGGGTATCGCTGTTGCAGCGATCAATTTGATCTATCAACCGGAATGGACACGACGTCTCGACACCGGACGCATGGACCGCGATTCCGTGCTCGGAGCGTCGTTTGGCGTGATGGCGCAGGCGCACGCCGGATTGCTGCTTGGCGGGGAAGCACGTTACTTGCGCCGCTATGAAGGTACCGGCCTGAGTGAACTTACCGGGCAGGCTTTGTTTGTGGGGCCCACGGCCTATGTCCAGCTATCGGCTCGGTCTCGCCTGACCTTGGGCTGGAGCGCACAGGTCTGGGGGCGATCGGAGCAACCCGGCGCAACGCTCGATCCGGTCAATTTTGAACGCCATCAGGCGCGCCTCACCTATGGCATCAATTTCTGACACTGCAGGGCAGCGAAACTTCGGCCTGCCGGCTGCGTAGTGGACGTGCTATGGTTTTCAACCATCCGGGATCCGCAGCATGAATATGATCAATCTCGTTTTGACAGTCTGTGCAGTTGCGTCACCCAATACCTGCGAGGAGCGAAATCTGTCCTTTGCGGCGGACTTTTCCTTGAAACAATGCGCGATGGCCGCCCAGCCCTACATTGCGCAATGGGTGGGTGAACACCCGAAATGGACGGCCGTAAGATGGCGGTGCGAATACCCGCACCATGACGACAAGGCGTGATTGCGCTCGACGGCGTTTCGTCGACCGTTACTTCTTGCAGTCCTGGAGGTCTTTGTCGGCGATCTCGAAGACCGCATCGGCTCTGATCTCGATATTCGGGACCATGCACTGCCGCCCGTCGGGATAGCTCACGCGGGCATCATATCGGCCCGGCGTGATGCCGGTGATGCGTAGCCTCTCATCGTGGTCGACCTCCTTGTCCTTGTCGGCCAGTGTCAGATTGCTGCTCCACTGGTTTTGGCCCGCGGGCGATAGTTGAAAGCCCGATATTGTCGCTGTTGTCAGATTCCATAGCCGGATTCCCTTGCCGGGCTTTCCCTGCGCGTGCGCTGCGGTCGTCGCGAGGATCGTCACGGCCATCATTGCGAGCGGTCGTATCATCTCACCTCCCGGCAACTTCGCTTTTGCGTTGTGAAAGACTATCAGTATAGTCCGTATCGGGTGTTGGCCAGCTTCAAGGCGTCCATGGAGCGGATCGCATGACAAGATATCTCGTCGTCGTCGCAGCCATGCTTGCTCTGCCGGGACCGATGCGCGCTGCGGAGTTGAACGATTATCCCACCGCGACACGCGCCGAATATGTCTTCGGCTGCATGAAGGCGAACGGCGAGACGCGGCAGTCGATTGCGCAATGTTCGTGCTCGATCGATGTCGTCGCATCGATCGTGCCGTTCGATCGCTACATCACGGCTGAGACCGCGCTGAGCCTCGCGCAGGTGCGCGGCAATCTGAGCGCCCAGTTCCGTACCTCGGAGCAGGCGACCAGCGCGATCAACGATGTGCGTCGCGCACAGGCAGAAGCGGAAGTGCGCTGTTTCTAACTGCGCGACCATACGCTGCCCTTGCGCTACATTGCGGTACCGTCGACCTTCCATTCTTTCTTGAAGACGTGGCCGTCAGTGTCTTTTGCCTCGACCCGGAACGTCGTGGCGCCGTTTGAGGTGTAAGTGAAGCGGATATTGGGATCTTCCGAGATCGATATTCCGCCTTCCATCGACAACACCGGGCTGTTGTCCTGCCAGAGCTGCAGCCGGTCCACATAGAAGGCCGGGACGTAGAGATGGGTCACCTGATCCATCTGCAGGCCGGAATTGTTCGGATGGCCGATCATCACCTGGGCGTCGCGAAGGCCGGTCGCGCCCTCCTCGGTCTTCGTGAACTGTCTGTAACGGATCTGGCCGAGCCGGCCTTTGGCCTCCTCGGCATTCTTCGCGGCAGGTGCCGAGCAGCCGCCAGATGCTTTCACATATGTTTTTACCATATGGAGCTTGCCGTCGCTGGTCTCGGCGACCGCGTGAACATCGGTGTAACTGTTGACGCGGACCCGGGTGGCGATTTCCGAGACATTGGCGTCGGGGCCCAGCGTGAATTTGGCAGCCATTGGCGCCGGATTCTGGTCGATCACCAACGTGATCGCCACGACGCGGTGCGCTGGATCGGATGCCGGCTTGATCCGCAGCGTCACCGGCACGATGGCCGCGTCCTCTGCGCGTGCCGGCATGTCGAGGGCGATGACGGCACTGCCGTCGGATATCGGCTTGTTATCGAAAATGTCCTGCACCAGACCGGGCCAGGGATCGTAGCTCTCGGTTGCTGAGGCAGATCCCTGTCCGGTCGATATGGCCAGAAGGATAGCGACGCACACCTTGCTAAAATGTATTCCCGACATGGCACGATCCTCGCGCATGGAGAAGTGACGGGTTCATCTTAGCGTGTAACGCGATTATTCCCACTCAAATTGCTGATATGCTGCAGTTGCGTTGCGTGCGTTGTAGTCGTCGAACAGCTCCCATTGTCCACGCTCGCTTGCTGCGGCCTGTTCGGCAGCTGCGGCGATTGGCTTGCCATCGGCGATGTCGCGTCGAATGTCGGCTGCGAGGACGCCGAGATAGCGGCGCTCCGCAGCAAGGGCGGCGGGCCAGTCACCGACAGGGCCATGGCCGGGAATGACGCGTTCGGCGGGTAAGGATTGGAGATCATCGAGCAGCTTGATCCAGGCCTTGATGCTGCCGTCCACAACAGGGATATGGCGCACAAATACCAGGTCGCCAGCGAACAGCGTCTTCGATATCGTGTCGAACACCGTGACGTCGCTGTCGCTATGGGCGGTCGGCCAAGCCTTGACGATGAGCGTGCGGCCGCCAAGATCAAGCGTCAGCGAACCATCGACGGTCCGTGTCGGCGGAACGATCCGGACCTCATCGATCAATGCGCCACCCATGCTGCGTCGGAACGCTTCGAGATAGAACGGGCCCCGCGCCGCCAATGCCTGCGGCAACCGCTGGTGACCGATGAATTCGGTCTCGCCTGTGTCGAAGGCCGCATTTCCGAAGATGTGATCGGGATGGCCATGGGTATTGACCACATATCGGATCGGCTTGTCGGTCCGTGAGCGGATCGCTGCGCGCAGCTGCTGTCCCTCACGCACACTGCCGCCGGTATCGATCACGGCTACGGCCCGGTCACCGACGACGAAGCCTATATTGGCGATGGCGCCGTCGTTATCCGATGACATAAGAGCAACGTGCCCTTCATGCATGAAGACGCCGGGCGCGACTTCCTTGACGGTGAGCGCGGTGTCCTGCGCTTGCGCGATCATTGGGAAGATCAGGACGACAAGTGCAGCGAACATCGTGGCGCAGAATGTCATGCGTTTTCTCCCGATAGGTTGCGTGGTCAGGATGCGCCGCAACATCGATGAGGCCGGTTTGTATCTTGCACGCTGAAAATGAGAAGCATAGCCTCCGCGCTGTCGTTGATCCCTGTGACTCATGATCGGGGTTTGCATGTCAACTCGCGCCGGATGGTTCAGTACATCTCATTTGCCGTTGGTTGCGCTCGTCGCGAGCGCCGTGATGGCGGCCGGAAACGCGGCCGCGCAGGCGCAGCAGGCCCAGCCGGGCGATTTGTCTGTGGAATTGATCGACCCTCATGTGCTGCGCGTCTGCGCCGATCCGCGCAACATGCCGTTCTCGAACGAGAAAGGTGAGGGGTTCGAGAACAAGCTTGCCGAGTTGTTTGCAGCCAAGCTGCAGAAGAAGCTCGAATACACCTTCTTCCCGCAGGCGACCGGCTTCGTGCGCATGACGCTTGCTGCGCATCGGTGCGACGTCATCATGGGATTCCCGCAAGGCGATGACATTGCCCAGGGCACCAACCCCTATTACCGGACCTCCTATACGCTGGTGTCGAAGACGGGATCCGGCCTTGAAGACGTCACGACGCTGGAGGATGCGCGGCTGAAGGGCAAGCATGTCGGCATCGTCGCTGGAACGCCGCCGGCAACGAACATGGCCGTCAACGGGCTGATGGTGACGGCAAAGCCGTATCCGCTGGTGATCGACACGCGGATCGATTCATCGGCGCTTGCCATGATCAAGGACCTGACCGCGGGCGACATCGATGCTGCGGTGTTGTGGGGACCAATGGCCGGCTATTACGCCAAGACTGCGGTGCCGCCACTGCATGTGACGCCACTGCTGAAGGAAACCACGGGCCCGCGCCTCGTTTATCGCATCGGCATGGGTGTGCGCGCAGCCGATCAGAACTGGAAGCGCCTGCTCAATCGCATGATTCAGGAGAACCAGGCCGCCATCAACAAGGTGCTGCTCGATTTCGGCGTGCCGCTGCTCGACGAGAACAACCGTCCGATCGGGCCGGAATCGGCGGCGAAGTCGCCGTGATCAGGCGTATCGCCTGCTCATTGGCGATAGCCGCGCTTGCGACTTTGGCGGCACATGCGCAGCAGATCGTGGTCGAGCCGAACGACTATCGCACCGAGGAGTATCGCGCGCCGACGCCGCCGGGTCTGAAAGGTGCGCGGGTTGTCACCACGCCGGAAGCCGAGGCAATCTGGCGCGAGAAGCGCGGTGCCTTTGTCGATGTCATGCCGCGCCCGCCGAAACCCGCCAATCTCCCTCCGGGTACCGTCTGGCGTGACAAGCCTCGCCATCACATTCCCGGCAGTATCTGGCTGCCCGATACCGGCTATGGACAACTCGCGGCGGAAACCGACGCCTATCTGCGCGATGGTTTAACTTCGGCATCCGCAGGCAATCGCGACGCCATGCTCGTCATTTATTGTCAGGCCAATTGCTGGATGTCGTGGAATGCGGCGAAGCGGGCGCTGTCCTATGGCTACACCAATATCGCCTGGTTTCCGGAAGGTACGGACGGATGGGAGCAGGCCGGCCTGCCGCTGGTCGATGCGCAGCCGGCTTCGCGGCAGGGTTCACCATCGAAGTGACAGACTTTATTCCATTTCCTGCTGGATCACGCGGCTGAGCGCGAATAGCCGCTGATCGATGATGGTCGGCACCTCACATACAAAGGCAACCACGCGGCGGCGATCCTCGAAGATGCGGGCTTCCCACAGCACCTGATTGTTCAATTCATCCAGCTTTGCCTGGTCAGGTGTGGGCGCCGCTTGCAGGCTCTGCAATGCGACGCTGTCCGCTCGAATTTTCTCCACCGCCTCGCGCTGCTTCCGCGTGACGCGTTCCAGGCCGTTGAGCACCGTTGACCGCTGGGCGTTGAGATTATCGAACAGGCCGGCAAAGATCAGCCGGCCGGCTTTGGCCTTGTCGGGCGATCTGGCCAGAAACGCGGTCACGGACTTCTGCGCCTGTTCGACGGGCACGCGCCGCGCAGCGAGTTGCTCGACGAGCGCTGCGATTTCCGGGTCGTCCTTCCAGGCATTGGCGACATCATCGATCGGCGGTCCAGCCCAGACGGCGGCGAGCGATATTTCGGGCACCTTGGCCTGAACACATGGCCAGTCCGGATAGCGTGGATCGGCGGCTTGCGCCGCACCAATTGAGATGAGCAGCAATCCCGTGAGAAAAATCGCTCGCATTCTCATGTTTCGCCTCCCGCTGGCGCACGACGGGCGAAGCCGCGGCCGGGATCGTAAGCCAGAATAGCTCCGAGGGTGAACATCGCTGTGCAAGCGGCAACGACCGCCAGCGACAGCCAGTTGATCTGGCCGTAAAGCGCGAAGCGGATCAGTTCGACGGCATGGGTGAATGGATTGCAGAGGCAGACATAATAGAGGAGCGGGCTGCCTTCCTGCACACGCCACAGCGGATAGAGCGCCGAAGAGGCGAAGAACATCGGAAAGATCACGAAGTTCATGACGCCGGCAAAGTTCTCCAGCTGGCGGATGCCCGACGAGATGAGCATGCCGAGCGCGCCCAGCATCAGCCCGCACAGGATGAGCGCAGGAAGCACCGTGAGGTAGCCGAGCGGGGGCGGCGTGATGTCCCAGAACCATGCGATCAGCAGAAAGGCGAAGACCTGGAGCAGGGACACCAGCGTCCCTGCCAGCAGCTTGGACAGAAGCAGGAACCAACGCGGCAGCGGGCTGACGAGCAGCGTCCGCATATTGCCCATCTCGCGGTCATAGACCATCGAGAGCGATGACTGCATGCCGTTGAACAGCTGGATCATCGCGATCAGGCCAGGCGCGATATAGACCTCGTAGAGAATATAGGTCTCGTAAGGCGGGATGATCGAAATCCCGAGCACCTGCCGGAAGCCTGCGGCAAAGATGAATAGCCAGACCAGCGGGCGGACCAGCGCAGAGATAAATCGCTCGCGCTGATGCAGGAAGCGCAGTGATTCCCGCCACAGGATCCCTGTCAGGCACGTGACGTAGCCGCCGATGCCAAAGCCGCGCGCAGGCAGTACCGTGTTGGCTGTGCTCATCGCGCATCTCCGCGGCGGTCGGCTGCAATGGTGAGCCGTCGAAAGCCGGCATCGAGATCAGAGGTCTCGGTCTGGCTCAGGATGTGCGACACCGCTCCGCGCGTAAGCACACGACCATGATGAAGAATGACCACATCGTCATCGGCGGAAATCTCGTCGAGCAGATGCGTCGCCCACAACACGCCAATGCCCTCATCGGCAATCAGCAGGCGGATATGGCGGAGAATGTCCGCGCGGGCCTCAACATCGAGCCCGACGGTCGCCTCGTCGAGCAGCAGCAGCCGGGGGCGATGCAGCAGGGCGCGCGCGATCTCCACCCGGCGCATCTGCCCGCCGGAAAGCGCGCGCACCTTGCTGTCCGCGCGTTCGGTCAGGCCGATGCGCGCCAGCATGTCGGTGCTGCGTGCGCGGGCCCCGCCTCGCGCGATGCCTTGCAGTGCGGCATGGTAAAGCAGGTTCTGCATGACCGAGAGGTCGAGATCGAGCGTGCGCGGCTGGAATACGACCCCGAGCTGGCGCAGCGCCAGGCCGGGCGCACGATCGATATCGTGGCCGAAGATGCTGATGTGGCCGGTCTGGATGCCGTAGAGCCGCGTGATCAGCGACACCAGCGTGCTCTTGCCGGCGCCATTGAGGCCGAGCAGGGCGGTGAAGCGTCCCGAAGCGACGTCGAAAGAGACATCGGCGAGTGCATGATGATGACCATAAGCGTGGCTGACGCCGGTCACCGACAAAGCCGGTATGGCCGCGGACTCACTCGCAGGCATGTGCTGCGAGCCCGGCAGATCCTGCTCCATGGCCAGCGCGCTCATGGTCGCGGCATGGCGACGCCCCAGGGCAGTTCGCCGACCTGTATGGTCTTGATCACCTTTTGCGCGGCGACGTCGATCACCGAGACGTCGTTGGACACACCGTTTGTCGTCAGCAGATATTTTTCGTCCGGCGTAAAGGCGACATGCCACACGCGCTGGCCGACCAGGAGATATTTTGTCACCTTTCGGCTTGCCACATCGACCACAGCGATGCGATTGGCTGGGCCGAGCGCGATGAAGGCCGTCTTCGCATCCTTCGTCATGCCGATCCCGACCGGCTGGATCGCTTCGCGCCGCAAGCCTGGAATGGCAAATTCGATCTTGTCGACCACGACCCGTTTGGCCGGGTCGATCACCGACACCGTTCCGCCGATCTCCGACGATACCCACAATTCCGATCCGTCGCGCTTGAACTCGGCATAACGCGGGCGGGCATCGACCAGCACATTGGCGACGATCTCGCGCGTTGTGGTGTCAATGAAATGCGCCATATTGGTGGTTTCGGAGGTATTGATCAGAATCTTGCCGTCGGGGCTCAGCGCCATGCCCTCGGGTTCGACGCCGACCTGCACGTCCCCGATGCGTGCGCGCTTCTCGATATCGATCACGGTGACCGTGTTGTCGTTCTCATTGGCGACATAGAGTATCTTGCCGGCCGCATCTTGCGTGAACAGCTCCGGGTCCGGCCCTGACGGGAGGGAGTCGACCACCTTCTGACTGGCGACATCGATGACCTGCACCGTGTCGTCGTCGCCGACCGCGACCAGCACGGCTTTGCCGTCACGCGTCAGCTCGATGCCGCGCGGGCGTTGGCCAACCTTGATGGTGGCGGTGACGGTCCAGCTATCCGTGTCGATCACGGAGACGGTGTTGCTCTTCTCGTTGGAGACATAAGCGAGGAACGCCGAAGCAGGTGTCATCGATCCGAGCCAAGCGGCGATGCCGGCTACATAAAAACGGCGTGTGATTGCCGGGCGCATCATCATTGCAGCCTGCATTTGCTTTCAGGGCGATCGATCCCGAGTGTGTCGAGTTCCGAGACCTGATGCAGGAAGCCTTCCTGCGGCGAGACCGAAACCACCATGCGCCCGTCCACCAGCAGGACCGGCTGGCGTAGTTGCAAGTTCCAGTCGCGGATGGTGAGGCGCTGGCCCTTGAAGCCGGCAATCGAGAATTCCGGTGTTTTCAGAAAAGCGAGGATGGCCTTGCCATCACCGGAATTGGTTCGGGACGCGGCTTCGCCGATCATGCGGGTGGCGAGCCAGGCCTGCATATCCAGCGCCGTCATGCGGCGCGAGTTCAGTTTCATGAACCGGTTCTGAAGCTGGATCGCGCCCCACTGGTCCTGCGCGCCATCCCAGCTGGTCGGTCGCAGCCCTGCCGATCCCGCCACCGGCCGTGCATCCCAGGTGCGATAGGGCAGATACGATGCGAATACTTCGCTCTCGTCGGCGGCGATGAGAACATCATAGGCGGGGGCCTGTTGGGTAAAGACCGGGATCTGCTTCTGGATCAGGGCGACCCCGCTATCGGTCCGGCGCGCGCCGCCGGTGTCCTCGAACACGCGCTCTTGCACGATCTTGGCACCGAAGCGCGTTGCGGCTCGGCGATAGGCGTCAGCCTCGAGCTTGTCACTGTCGTGCGAGCCGGTGACAAGCAGCCAGCGCTTCCATTGCTTCCACACCAGATATTGCGCCAGCGCGTCCGCGAGCATGGAGCGCGTCGGCGCGATGTGGATGACATTGGCGCGGCAATCGGCTTCGCGCAGCCGATCATCGGCAGCGCCTGCATTGAACAGGACGGTACCCGTGTCGCGCACAGCGTCTGCTGCCTGAAGCAAAGCAGTTGGCGGCAAGTCGGCGATGATAAACGCATTACGGCTGGCGAGTTCGCTCGCTGCCTTGGCCGGGTCTTCTCCCTCCCTCAAGCGGATATCGTCGAGCTTGAACTGCTGATTCAGAAACTTTCCGGTGGTGTTGTTATCCGCGATGGCCAGCCGGGCGCCAGCGATGCCATCGTTCTCCGATGGCAGTTCGACGAAAGAGAGCGTTGCCTTGACGCCTGTCTGGCCGAGATAGCCGATGCCGATCGTGACGGGATCGGCAGCCAGAGCAGGAGACATCACGGCGCACACAGCGAGCACGCCGATCAACCACCCGATCATGTATCCTCCCGATGCTCCTTCCCGGCTTCGCGTCGGTGAAGGGCTTCTTGGCTTGAAACATGACTCAATTGGCGTAGCTTGCAACCTGAGATTTCCCGGGCGCGTTGCATTTTAACGATGTGAGGTGTGCGATGAGAGCGCTGATGATCGCCGGGCTGCTGTTTCTGACCGCAACTGCGGCGCAATGCGCCGAGACAAAAATGGCGGTGTTCGACTTCGAGCTGATCGACACGAGTCTCGATGGCGAGATGAAAGGGCCGCGTGACGATGAGCACGATCGGTTGCTGCGGATCAGCAGCCAGCTGCGCGATGAGGTCCGGAAGTCAGGGCGTTTTGACGTGCTCGACATGACGAGCGTCAATGCTGCGGCGCACGAGAAAAACTTGCAGGCATGCGGTGGCTGCGATGTGCAGATGGCTCAGCAGATCGGTGCCGATCTGGCCGTCACCGGCACAGTACAGAAGATCTCCAATCTCATTCTCAATATGACGATCTATCTGCGCAGCGCGCGCACCGGGCGGCTGGTGACGACGATGAACGCGGATTTCCGCGGGAACACCGACGAGTCCTGGTCGCGGACGGTCAGTTATCTCGTGCGCAACCGCCTGCTGGCGCCGAATTACGGCGCGCCGCAGGCGCAGTGATCAGGCCTTGAGTCGCGTGGCGTGCCAGCGCAGGTGATCGGCCATGAAGGTTGAGATGAAATAATAGCTGTGATCGTAGCCGGGCTGGCGACGCAGGGTGAGCGGGATGCCGGCGTCGTCGCAGGCGCGCTGCAAAAGTTCGGGCTTGAGTTGCTCGCTGAGGAAATTGTCGGCCTCGCCCTGATCGACCAGCAGGCCGGGGACGCGCGCTCCATCCTCGATCAGCGCCACGGCATCATGTTTCCGCCAAGCAGCCTTGTCATCGCCGAGATAGCCACCAAGCGCCTTGATGCCCCACGGCACCTGCGACGGCGCAACGATGGGCGCGAAGGCGCTGGCGGCGCGGTAGCGATCCGGATTTCGCAGTGCGATGGTGAGTGCGCCGTGTCCACCCATGGAATGGCCCATGATGGATTGCCGGGAGGCATCCGCCGGGAAGTTGGCGAGAACGAGCTGCGGCAATTCCTCGGTCACATAGCTCCACATGCGATAATGACGCGCGAACGGTTCTTGCGTCGCATCCACATAGAAGCCGGCGCCGAGGCCGAAATCATAGGAATTTTGCGGATCTCCGGGCACATCGGCGCCGCGCGGGCTGGTATCCGGCGCGACGAAAATGAGACCAAGTTCGGCGCAGGCGGCGCGAAACTCGCCTTTCTCGGTGACATTGGCATGGGTGCAGGTCAGGCCGGACAGATACCACACCACCGGCAGCTTCGCGCCATCCGGGTGTGGCGGCACGAAGACCGAGAATGTCATCTCGGTCCCGGTCGATTGGCTGGCATGCTTGTAGACGCCCTGCGTGCCGCCATAGGATCGATTGAGTGAAACTGTCTGCATGGTCATCACTTACATGTGCGATGCGGCGGTCTTGCGGCCGCCGGATAGAAGGGAATAGCGATCAGGCAATGCCGCGCTCGATGGCGAAGCGCACGAGTTCGACCGAGCTGCGAATGCCGAGCTTCTGTCGCATCAACGACGATGTGTTGGCGACCGTCTTGTAGGAGGCATGTACCATCCACGCAATCTCTGCGAGGCTCTTGCCTGCGCCCAGCAGCCGAAGGATCTCCATTTCCCGCGCGTTGAGCTTCGACAACGGGCTCTGCGACAATGCCGGTCCGGCAAAAGCGAGACTTCGCGCCATGCCGGGAGGTAGATAGACATTGCCCTGCGCGACCTCATAGACGGCTTCCACCAGATCGTTCGGATCGCCGGTCTTGGATACATAGCCCTTGGCGCCGGCCTCGATCGCGCGTGCGGCGAAGATCGGATCGTCATTCATGCTGAACATGATGATGCGGGCGGAACCATCGCGCGCCAGGATGCGGCGCGCCAGTTCGAAACCGGACACCGTGGGCAGATTGATATCGATGATGCAGATATCGGGATCGCCGGTGAGAAAGACCTGTTCCCCGCTGGCGGCATCGGCGGCTTCAAGCAGCTCGATCTCGGGATCATCGGCAAACACCGCGCGGCAGCCCGATGTGATGATGGGGTGATCATCGACGATCAGAACGCGCATGGGAAACTCCGCACTTGCAAATCGGCGCACGGGCAATCGGCGAACCGACCGTGATTGCTGCGCTGCGTCTGCGGCGGCGCAACCAAGCGCCTGCGCAATGATAGTGCTGGCAACCGATGGTCGCGTGGAGTTGAATATGATCGCCGTCGGATTCCGCTGTCAAGGCGAGAGTCGTGGCGCGGAGGCCAGGGGCGGGTGTAGTCATGTGGCGAAAACTGTCGCTGCGCGCCAGGATCAACTGTCTCATCGGGCTGATGCTTGCGCTCGGCCTCGCGGCCAATGTCGCGCGGCTTGTGCTGGAGGCCGGGCCTCGCGTGCAGGCCGAGGACCGCAGCGTCATCCGCCTTGCGCGTGAAGTCATCGAGACGATCGGGCCCGGCATCGGCGCTGCTGCGGATGCCGCCGCGCAGCTTGATAAAATTGTTGCCGATCTGAATCGGTCACGTCACGTCACGATCACGCGCGAAGGTGCGGAACGTGCCGCGGTACCGAACCGGGACAATGTGAAACCGGATGGCGAAGCGGGGTCACCGCCATCCTGGTTCATTGCGCTGATCCATCCCGAGCGGATATCGGTCCCGGTTCCGGTATCGGTTAACGGTAAGCAGGATGTGCTGGTGATTACCTCGCATCCTGATGACGAGATGCAGGAAATCTGGGACGGCATCGTTACCCAGCTCGTGCTCGGTTTGATCGTGGCCGTCATGTTGTTCGTCGTCACGAGTCTGGTGGTCAGGCGCGCGCTGGCGCCGCTCGATGCGCTCTCGCAAGCCATGATCGATATCGAGGCCGGGAAATATCGTGCGCATGTCCAGCCGTCGGGAGCTCCTGAACTTGCTGCTCTGTGCGACCGGCTGAATCATCTCGCGGTGACGCTGGATGAGGCCCTTGAGGATCGGCGCAAACTCGCCGAGCGCATGGTGTCGCTGCAGGATCTCGAACGAAAAGACATCGCGCGCGAATTGCATGATGAGTTCGGGCCGCACCTTTTTGCGCTGCGTGCGCATGCGGGCGCGGTCATGCGTCTTGCGGATCGCGATCCGTCAGGGGCCGGTGACCTGCGTCGGCACGGCACCGCCATTCTGGCCCAGATCGATGCGTTGCAGCAGTTCAATCGCAGGGTTTTAGAACGGTTGCGACCGGCTGGCCTCGTCGATCTCGGCCTGTCCGGTGCAGTCGAAGTGCTGATCAGACTCTGGCGGGAGACCAACCCCGACGTCGTGGTCGACGCCAGATTATCGCCGTCGCTCGGGAGGCTTGGTGAAGCCGCTGAATTGACAGCCTATCGTGTGGTGCAGGAGGGCCTGACCAACACGTTCAGGCATGCGGAGGCGACGTATGTCAGCGTCACTATCTCGCCGATCCGAGCAGGTGAGGGGCGGGAAAGTATCGTTGTCCGCATTCATGACAATGGGATCGGAATCGATCCCGAAAGACATTCGGGCTTCGGCTTGATCGGCATGCGGGAGCGCGTATGGGCGCTGGGCGGCGTGTTGACCATCACGTCGCACACCGATGGCGTCGTCATCGAGGCCGTCATTCCAGGGGACGAGCGTGAGCCAGCGCCTGTCGTCGCGGGCGATGGGGCGCTTGCCCCGGCCCAGTCGGATGAATGAGCCTGTATCAGGAGCTCGTCCAATACCGGTAACCGAGCCAGCCGAGCAGCAGCGCGCCAGCAATCCATAGCGTCATGATGGCGATCATGCCGGCCCGGCTGCTCGGGCGCCCGGCCGCCTCGCTGGCCTTGATGCGATATTCGGCCATCACGTCGGCCGGCACCATGGCCACGACCAGCCAGATGCCGAGCGGGACGATGATGAGATCGTCGAGATAGCCGAGCACCGGAATGAAGTCCGGGATCAGGTCAATCGGCGATAGCGCATATGCGGCGATGATGATGGCGAGGGTTTTTGCAAGCCACGGCACCCGCGGATCGCGCGCCGCGAGATAGACTGCATGCGTGTCCCTTTTGAGAGCGCGCGCCCAGATTGTCAGTTGTGAGAACAAGACCGCTCCGCCGCCGTGCATAAGACCGCCGACGGAACAGTATAGCGGTGACCGTTGGCAAGAGGGAGAAGCGTCCGTCTCGGGTGCTCGGCCCGACGGCCTGCGCCAAGGCGCCGCGCATGACGATTGAACCGGTCCGGCGCGAATACCGACCGACATGATGTGAAATGCACATCAGCGAACCGCATCCCGGTCGGCGGGAAACCTATAATCCCTATAAAATTACCTTCGTCAGGGTTGAAAGCACCGAATTGGTGCTTTAATGGTAATTCCATGTCACCCCGATACGGCTCAGCTTTGTCGATGACTCTCAGCCCGTCCGCTGACGACCGGGCGAAGCTGTTTGCGACCTTGACGGCTTATCGTCAGGCGCTGCGCCTGCTCGACCAGACCCGGGGCGCCAATCTCGTTTCTCTGCATGAAGCAGCCTATGAGACCATTCGAGAGAAGACGGGTCTTCCGGCCCGGCTGGTGACGCTCGCGCTGCGCGATCATGGTCGCCACAAGGGCGAGGACAATGTCAGCGCCATCCCGCTGGATGCAAAACTGTTCGCCATCAAGGGACCGGACAGCGTCAGCATCGCGACTGTGCAGGGGCGTGTCATTCTTCCCTACACAATGAACGGCTATCACCTCGGCTGGAACGACTTCGCCGAGGCCCGTCTCGTATTTCATGCAGATGAAATCGAACTATGCGCCGGCATTCACGCCGGGGTGCACTCATCCAAGGAGGGATCGATGTCGAATGAAGGTATCCTCGCGCGTCTCGGGCGTGTGATCGCAGGCGTCGTCAACAATGCGGTCGATACTGCGGAAGCGGCAAATCCGACGGCCGTGGCCCAGCAGGCGCTGCGCGAGATCGATAAGATTTCCGACGAAGCGCGCGCGGCCCTCAGTGTCGCAGTCGCCGCCGGCCATCGGCTGAAAGCCAAGGCTGATGATCTCGACGCCGAAATCCGGGATCTTGATGAAAAGATCAAGGTGGGCCTCGCGGGTGGTCGCGACGACCTCGCCCGTGCAGCAACTGGTGTTCAGATCGATCTGGAGGCGCAGCGCGAAGCGCTGTCCAAGGCGCTCGCAGAAAATGCCGGCGAAGTTGCCGAGGCCCAGGCTGCGTTGCGCTCCATCGCATCGGCGCGTGATGATGCGAAGAAGCGGCTGGATGATGCCCAGCGCGCGCAGAAGGTGGTGCATGGTCCCGACGCCACGCCGTCTCAGCGCAATGATCGTCGCCTGGCCGACGCATTGAGCGCGGTCGAGCGCGTGACCGGCGTCCCGGTCAAACCGACATCCGGCGCCGCCGAAGTGGAAGAACTGGGACAGATCCAGCGGCAGAATGCGATCGAGGCACGTCTGAGAGCGTTCCGGGAAGGCGAGCGCTGATGATGGCGCTCGTTCAGCCCGGCACCGAGCCATTCTGGTTGGCGCTCATGGTGGTCGCCGGGCTGGGCGTGGTTGAAATCCTGTCGCTGCTGCTCGGCGCCTCTGTCTCCGGCCTTCTCGATGATGGTCTGGGCTTTCACGGTCCGGGTCATGCGGATGCCAGCGTGCTCGGCGGCTGGATGTCCTGGCTCAATGCCGGCGGCGTGCCGGTGCTGGTGCTGGCGGTCGTGTTCTTCTCCGCTTTCGCTGCCATCGGTTTTGCGTTGCAATCGATGGCGTCCAGCATTCTCACGCCGCTGCCGCTTCTCATGGCCGTGCCCGCATCCGTCGCGCTGGCTCTGCCCGTGACGCGATGGTCGAGCCGCAGCCTGGCACGCATCATCCCGCGTGATGAAAGCAGCGTCATCAGCCAGTCCGATCTCGTCGGTCTTCTGGGCACCGTTACGCTGGGACCGCTCGATCAAGGCCATCCCGGCAATGTCCGGGTGCGCGACAGCCACGGCAATATTCATCTTCTGCGTGCCATGGCCGCTCCCGGCTATGTCATCGAAACCGGCGCATTGGTCGTCATCGTCGATGGGACCGATGGTCTCTTTCAGGCAATTCCGGCGCCGCCCGAACTGGCGCTCAATCAAGGAGGCTAAACAGCCATGGATTTCTTCTCGCTCGGAATGACCGCCGGCACCATCATCGTCGGGCTCGTCGTCATCAGCGTCATCATGATGTCGCTCTACACCCGCGCCACGCGGGACAAGGCCTATGTGCGGACAGGCCTCGGCGGCAAGAAAGTGGTGCTCGATGGCGGCTCGGTGATCCTGCCCATCTTCCACTCCTATTCATGGGTGTCGCTTTCGACGCTTCGCCTCGAAGTGAAGCGCGCCGAAAATGAATCCATGATCACCAAGGACCGCATGCGTGCGGACATCACGGCGGAATTCTATGTTCGCGTAAAGCCTGATGCGGAAAATATCGCCCTCGCGGCGCAGACACTTGGCGACCGCACCAATGATGCGGATGCGCTGAAGACGCTGGTCGAAGCAAAGTTCGTCGACGGCCTGCGCTCGGTCGCTGCCACCATGTCGCTGCGCGACCTGCAGGAGCAGCGCGCGGAATTCGTCAAATCGGTGCAAGCCGCGGTCGCACATGACCTGCAGTCGAACGGCCTCGAACTGGAATCGGTGTCGCTGACCCGGCTCGACCAGACCGACATCAAGCACTTCAATCCCAACAACAGCTTCGACGCGGAGGGCCTCACGGCGCTCACCAAGATCACGGAGGAGCGCAAGCGTGAGCGAAACCAGATCGTGCGCGACAACGAGGTGGAGATCGCCACCAAGGATCGCGAAGCCAGCCTGCGTCGCCTGACCATCGAGCGCGAACAGCGCGATGCCGAGCTCTCGCAGGAACGCGATATCGCCAACAAGACGGCCGAAACGCGCGCGGAAGCCGCGAGGGCCGAGCAGGCTGCGCGTCTCAGTGAAGAAACCTCGCGCCTCGATGCCGAACGCGGCATCGCCGAGCGCGATGCGCAGACGCGGCAGGCTCGCGAAAGCGCGCGCATCGAAGCCGAACGCGGCATTGCCGAACGTGAGGCGGAGGCGCGCAAGGTGACGGAAAGCGCCCGCATCGATGCGGCCATCGCAGTTGCCCAGAAGACCGAGGAAGAGCAGGCGGCCCGCGCCCGTGCCGACGAAGCCAAGGCGGCAGCAACGACTGCGGAAGAGCAGGTGATCACGGCGCGCGAAGTCGAGATCGCCGAACGCGCCAAGCGCATCGCTGTGCTGGATGCACGCAAGACCGCCGAGCGCGAGGCGACCGCCATCACCGTGAAGGCCGAAGCGGAAAAGGAAGCTGCCGCCAACCTGGCCGCCTCCGTCAAGATCCAGGCCGAAGCCGAGGCCGAAGCGGCGAAGATCCGTGCGCAGGGCGTGATCGAGCTCGGCGAGGCCGAAGCGCGTGCCGAGCGGGCCAAGAACGAGGCGCGCAATGCGCTGGCGCCTGCGATCATCGAGTTCGAACTGTCGCGTGCCCGGATCGATATCATTCCCGAGGCGCTCGAACAGGCCATGAAGCCGATCGAGAAGATTTCGGACATCCGCATCTTCAATGCCGGAGGCATCGGCGGTCTCGGCGGCGCGAACGGGCATCGCGGCGACGGCAATGCAGTCTCGGACCTGTCGAGCCAACTGCTGAACTTCACCGCCCAGAAGCCAATCCTCGACGAGATCCTCGCGCAGGCGGGCTTCAAGGGGGCTGATCCCACGCAGGCATTGCTGGCGGCGTCGGTTGGTAACCTCAAGGCGGAGCCGGCAAAGACACCCAAGCAGTCCGCAAATGGCCCCCTGCCCCAAGGTGACCTGCCAGGCTGAGGTCTCTGCGTTCAATCTTCCCGAGGCGGCAGTGTCTTCGTCACGTACGCCATCAAGTGCGTGACGAGGCACAGCATTACGATTGATCACTTGTCTGACTGATCGGCCGACTACTGCAGATCAAGTTGAAATCGATGCTGCAGCACCGTCTCACCGCTTCGGTCGACGGTGTATGTGCCGGTATATGTCCCTCTCGGCCAGTTGCGGTCTGACCGTTTCTTCCCGGCGAAAAGAATTGTCTGTGCCTGATTACGCGCGATCGCAGCTGGGCGGTTTTCCGCGATGACCTTCCCGTCGGGATCGCGCATCGCCAATGTGTGGCTGTCACCCGCCTTCAGGCCGATCGTCCGGACATAAGCGACCAGTGCTTCGGCATTCGCCGTCGGCTGGCGTTGAGCCGCGACCCCGTCCTCAATCAATTCGTTCGTGATCGCCTCGGTGCTGAACCCATGGTTCAGGACCACGCGTGGCACATAGGCCAAACGGGCCCGCACGTCTTCCGTCCATTCGTTCTCGGCGCTGCGCTCGCAAAAACCGGCTCGCGGGATGCCGCCGAATGGATCGATGACCTTGCCTTCGCGCCGAAGCACAAAATGCAGGTGCGGATATTCAGTCAGGCCCGACATGCCGACCGAGCCGAGCGCTTGGCCGGCGCGTATCGTGTCGCCGGATTTGACGAGGATGCTGCCTTTGGCCATGTGGCAGTACTGCGTTTCGCGATTACCCGCATGCTCGATCACGACGCCATTGCCGCATTCCTGGCCGCTGACTGCATCGCGCCTGTCGCCCTTCACAGGGCGGTCGACAAGGCCATCACGGACGCGCAGCACCTTTCCACCGGCGGCCGCCAGCACGGCGACAGGATTTTGCTGGGGGCCATTTGAGGGAATACGGAAATCGACGCCGTTGTGACCGTCATAGGTCAGCGTCCCGCACATGTAGTCTGTCGCAGACGGACCATCGTCGATGTCGACATAGTTTTGGATGAAGCAGGTGCGACCGACGTCGCAAGCCAAAGGGAGAAGCAGGTCTCCCGCATTTCCAGGGTTGGCGAAGCAGAGACAAAGAGCCAGCGACGGCTCAAGCCGTCGCCGGCGTGCCTTCCGACTGCCTCCGTGTACTGACGACGCCATCCGTCCCTCTCATACAGGTTAGGGCGTCGCGATGTAGGGTGTTGCCGGATGTCTTAGTTTGAACGGCGAAAACGTCTGGTTATGCAGCACGAAGAACTCAGATTGTCGATTGATGCCGACCTTGAGCATGATGCGCTTGATATACGTACGCACGGTTTCCTCAGTGAAGCCCAGCTCAACTCCGATAGCGCGTGAGCAACGCCCGCCAAGAATGCTGCGGACGATGCGCATCTCCACCCAGCTCAGGTTGAACGCGAGAGCGATGCGCCGGGCACCTGTTTCTTCATCGAACTGTGGCACGTAAATCAGGGCAAGGGCCGGATCTGCATTTCCGGGAATTGTGCCAATCACGGCAAACAGAAATGGCTGTTCGTCGTTTGAGATCAAAACGGTTGATTCGGCAGTTTTCCGTTTTGGATCCGGAGCAATGGATGTGCGAACGGCCTCCTTGAGCCGCTCGGTAATGAGCGGAGAGGCCCCCGAAAGTACACCGTGATCGAGCGTGATCACGCCCTCGCCGACAAGCCGTCGAAACGCGCCGTTCATGCTGTGCACGACCAGATTCGCGTCGACCGTGAGCGCCGGTGGTTCAATATCGTCCAGCCACCTTTGATGGGCGTGTAGCGAGGCTCTTTCCATCTCCGCTACGGCGTCCCACAACAGTTCGATGGCGCGGGTGGCGCTGGTGAACTCCGCTGTGGCGACCGGCGTGGATCGCCATCCTGCGATGAAGATCGCTGTGTCACCGGATACTGCGCATACGCGGCCAATCACCGAATGCCGCCCGACCTCTGCTTTCGTGCCGATCAAGCGGCGAGCGAAGCTGTTTGGAGACATAGACGATTGATAAATGAAACTGCCTTCGCGGCTGAAATTCTCTGCGATACACCGCGCAAGCGCTTCCGAGGCGGGCTTCGGCGCGGGTAATCCAACCGAGACCTGATCGAGCGTATCTCCTTTCGGAGACAGGAAGGCCGCATAGCAGCGATTGCATTCGAGCAGTCGGGCGACGGTGCGCGCAAACCAAAGATGTTGTGGGTGAGAGTATCGCTTCGGAAGCGATGGCTGGTCCGTACGAGGCGCTTTCACCCTGAGCGTTAACGAGGCGATGTGGTCCGAACGATCATTCTCTTGCGGTTTGCCTTCCTGCTGCATGAATGCCTCCCCGAAATAATTTGTGATGACATTGCGCCAGGCTTCAACTTTCCCGGAAGGCACGGTGGACGCGCAGGCGCAGCGGCTGAATCAAATACTCCGCAAATGTTCTAATTCCTGTTTCAACGAAAACCTCGACCGGAAGACCGGGCTTCAATGTCGTCAGATATTGTTGGACGTCCGGTGAATGCTGCAAATCGATTTCTGCCATGTAGGATGTGACGCCGCTCTTCGGATCAGTGAATGCGTCCGCCGCAACGGCGATGACGTTTCCTTCCAGCATCGGTCGGCGACGAATGTTCAGGGCCAGGACGCGGATGCGTGCGACTTGCCCGGCGATGACCTCCTCGCGATCCTGAGGGCGCAGGGACGCCTCGATGACGAGGCGATCCTCGCTGGGAACGATCTCCATGAGTGTCTCGCGAGGCGCCAGCACGGTATTCAATTCCCTGCTATTGAGACGAACAACCCTTCCCGCCTCGGGTGCGCGCAGATCGGTTCTGGCCAGTTGCTCGCGCAACACGGCGATCCGATGTCGCGTATCACCGATCGATTCACGGGTTGCATGACTTTGCTTGGCGATATCCTGGCTCTGGTTGAGACCTAGCTGCTTTCCACGATCGGACAGTTCGGCGATCTTCCCGCGTGTTTCAGCCTGCTGCGTGAGGTTGCGCGTGAGTTGCGCCTGCATGTCCGCTTCCGCCCGCTTCAGTGCAAGTACGCGTGGCTTTCGCGCGAGTCCCTTTTCCAGTAGCGAGACGGTGTCTTTGATCTCCTCTTGAAGAAATTGTAGTTGCTCTTGAAGGCTTACCCTGCTGGTTTCGAGGCCGCGGGCCGTCTCCGCCAGTTGCAGCGTCTGCTGCTCGACCAATTGGCGCTCGCCGGCCAGAGCATTCGAGCGCGTTGCAAACTCGGCTTCCTGTGTCTGAATGGCAGTTCTGGCTTCAATGAGTGGGGAATTCAGTAATTCGTCGGGATAGTCCACTTTGGGCGATTGCATCTGTTCAGCGAGCAGCCGTGCATCCAGGGCTAGATCAGCAAACAATTTTGTCTGTAATACGCCGAGGCTTCCCTCGATTTGTGTTGTATCGAGCTTTGCGACGATCTGACCGGCCTCCACCTGCTGGTTCTCACGAACTTGGATCGCCTTCAGTATCCCGCCATCGAAATGCTGCACCGCCTTCCGCTTGGATTGAACCTTGATGATTCCGGGAGCGATCACGGCGCTGCGTAGCGGGACGAAGGCGGCCCAGGCGCCGAACCCACCGAACTGAATTGCCAGGAGGAGGGCTCCCCACCTGATCAGTCGTCGTGGATCGGATCTCGGTGTTTCGAGGGAGCTTCGCTCATTCGGTGAGCCGAGCAGGATTTCCTGGACCTGAGTTGCCACTACTGGTGCTCCTAGCCTGACAACAGTTGCGGCCGATCGGGCTGACGCACGGTTCGGCGAACCGGTGATATTGCCGTCGGCGTGCTTGGCAGAACCTCCGAAACGGGGCCGAATGCGACCTGTGTACCGTCGCGCAGCAGAAGCACATGATCTGCAATCGTGAGAAGACGGGGGCGATGGGTCACGATCAGGAATGTGGCCCCTTGTGCTCGCGCACTGAGGATCGCCGTGCACAGGGCCGCCTCGCCGTCAGGATCGAGGTTTGCATTCGGCTCGTCGAGCAGGATCAGTTTGCGATTGCCGAAAAATGCCCGCGCCAGGCCGATCCGTTGTCGTTGACCGCCGGAGAGGCGATGGCCATCGCGGCCGATCTCCGTCTGATACCCGCCTGGCAATGCCAGGATCATCTGATGCGCGCCGGCGAGCGTTGCTGCAGCGATGATATCTTCATCGCGTGCGTTTTCCTCGAATCCGCAAATGGCTTCCGCCACGCTACCTGCAAGGAGTTCCACGTCCTGGGGAAGATAGCCGATATGTCGGCCCAGTTGATCCGGGTTCCAGTTTTCCAGCAGGGCGCGGTCGAGACGGATCTCTCCGACACTCGGTCGCTCGAGCGCTGCCGCCATGCGCAGGAGGGTGGACTTTCCTGCGCCGGTGGGGCCGACAATGACGACAATCTCGCGAGGCCTGCAGGAGAAGCCGATTCCTCTGAGAATAGGGCGCTTCCCTTGAGGGGCTACATAAGCAACGCCTTTAAGCTCGAGCAGCCCGCTCGGAGGAGCCAGCTGCGTGCGATGCGGCTGCTTCAACACCCATAGTGCGGCGGTGCTGATGTGTTTCCACGCTTCCTGTGCGGCGGTGACGCCTCGCCAGGCAGAAATCAGGCTCTCCATGGGTTGCAGGGTGCGGCTGACCATGATCGAGCTTGCGATCAGGCTTCCCGCCAGCACCTCGTTCTGCAGCACGAGCCAGGCGCCGCATCCGATCGCCAGAATCTGCAGGATGGATCTCACCATGCGAGCGGCAGATGCCATCGCCGCCACGCGTTCGCTCGCGCGGACGACAGGAGACAGCGCCTCGTCATTGATGCGCATGAAGGAGCGGATGGCGCCGCCGGTCCATCCCATCGCCCTGATGAAATTGGCATGTCGGACGATCCCGTCCATTTGTGCCTGACAGCGGGCAGCCGCTCCACTCGCTTCCTTCACTTCTGCACGGGCGATGCTGTTGCTCACATATCCCATTATCGACAGCACGACAGCGCCGACGAGGGCAATCGTTCCGTAATAGGGATGGATGAAGAAGAGGAGCAGCACGAAGACGGGAAGAAATGGCGCATCGACCAAGGTGATGACAGCGCCACTGGAAAAGAAATTGCGGAGCTCGCGAACCCGCACGAGATCATGCGTGGAGCCCTCCCGGCGCCGGGCAGGATCAGCAATGGTCGCCTCGAGAACGAGCGGCGCCATGCGTTGTTCGAAAGTGACCGCGAACCGGCTGAGCAAACGGAAACGGATTGCATCGAAGAAGGCACTGAAGATCAGCGCCACAATGCCGATAACTGTGAGGCCGACGAGAGTTTCGATGCTGCCGCTGCTGATGACCCGGTCGAAGACCTCGATGGAATAGAACGGCAGCACAAGAAGCAGCGTATTTGCAGACACGCTGAAGATGACGACCCACATGAGTGTGGTTCGCCCTGGGACGGTGTGGACAATCGATTGTGCCCGAGCCGACTGAGCCGCTGGACGCATAGTGCACTGCCTGATTGCGTAGAATGCGCAGGGCGGCACGGGTGCCGCCCTGCATGGTCAATGATCAGACAACCTCGATCGCGGTGTAACCTGCTGCGGTGTTGATGTCGTCGATCGACGCATAGGGAGTACCGCCTCCGGTGATGCCATCGAGCGTGATTGTACCGAAGCCAAAATCAAGGGTGGTATTGGTGCCGTCGTCATCCACGACGATCGTCGTCGGATCGAAGCCTGGAGCGGCATCCACGCTGATGACGTCGCCATCGGCGAAGCTCAGATCGGTCACTTCGTCATCACCGAAGTCCGCGCCAGTGCCGTCGCCGGCATTGATCGTGTCGGTTCCGGCGCCGCCCGTGAGGACGTCGTCACCTGTTCCGCCGTTCATCGTGTCGGCGCCGTTGCCGCCATTCAGATCGTCGTCGCCCGCTCCGCCCTCGAGCGCATCGTTGCCTGCCCCGCCGGTCATCGTGTCGGCACCATCGCCACCGTCAAGCGCGTCGGCGCCGTTGCCGCCTGCGAGCGTGTCGTCGCCGGCATCGCCGTTCAACGTATCCGTGCCTGCGCCGCCGGAGATGTCGTCTGCTCCGTCGCCGCCATTGGCCACATCATTGCCGTCACCGCCGTCGATCGTATCGTCGCCGGCATCGCCTGACAGCAAGTCATCACCGGTTCCGCCGTCCATGACGTCGTCGCCATCGCCACCATTCAGCGTGTCGTTGCCGGCATCGCCGTTCATGATGTCGTTGCCGTCGTCGCCGTTGAGGGTATCGATACCGTCGCCGCCGCTCATAGTGTCGTCGCCGGCGCCGCCATTCAGCGTATCGTCACCGAGCCCGCCATTGACCGTATCGTCGCCCAGACCACCGCTGGCGGTGTCGTTGCCGTCGCCACCCTCCAGCGTATCGTCGCCGAGGCCGCCGGTCAGCGTGTCGTCGCCTGCGTCGCCATTGAGGGTGTCATCACCTACGCCGCCCGAGAGGTTATCGATGCCATCGCCGCCATTCAGCGTGTCGTTGCCGGCAGCGCCGACCAGCGTGTCGTCACCTGCGCCACCCGAGAGGACGTCATCTCCGGCACCGCCATCGACGGTATCGTTTCCGTCGCCGCCATCGATCGTGTCGATTCCTGCGTTTCCGGATAGATCGTCATTCCCGGCACCGCCATCGATCGTGTCATCGCCCGCATTGCCGTCGACCGTGTCATCTCCTGCACCGCCGTCGATCGTATCGTTGCCGGCACCGCCGCTGGCCACGTCGTTTCCGTCGCCTCCCGAAATGGAGTCGTCTCCTGCATTGCCATTCAGGGTGTCATTGTCGGCGCCGCCGTCGATCGTGTCGTTACCGGCTCCGCCGTTGATCAAGTCATCTCCGCCGAGTCCCGAGAGGGTGTCATTTCCCGGTAGCCCGTTGATCGTATCCGCAAGCGCGGTTCCATTCAGGATATCGTCACCAACTGTACCATTGATCAAGGCCATGATTGTCACTCCATGATGATGTCGCGCTTCGATTGCGACTACGCTTCGCGCGGAACAGAGCTGCATGGTTGTCGCCAACCCCCATCCGAGACCGGGAGATTGCGAGCGTGAGCGTGTCGATTGATCGGATGTCAGGCAATCCCCAGATGGGGACAAAACTTCATATGGAAGTGCAGATAGCTATTGCGCATATGTTCGTCAGGTAATCGACGAAAGGGCAGTGGCGCTGTCGTAATCCATGAGTTCGCAACTGCGCATTGGAATGATGATTAGCGCTTTGCAGAGGCGGGCCGCGCCCCTGCGGTTGCAGGATCTTTTATGATTTCGTCATGAATCGTAGCGATTGGTTCGATGATGCTGATCAGCATCAGCCGCTGATGTTGTGCGCGACGCAATACGATGATACGCGCCGTCATCTCTTTGAAAGGGCGATGCTCAATCGCAAAGGTGAAATGGGCTTCCGGCGTAGTGCCGTGTCGCGTTCGCAAAGTCAGCTGCCGAAAGTCATGGTCAGGCTGACATGCTGTCGAAAAATTATGATTGATCAAATGACAATCAGCCTGGAGCTATGAGCTCCAGGCTGATCCGTTTCGTCAACGATGTGCGCGGCCTTAGCCGAACTGGTTCATGGTGTTGTGTGCGCCGCCGGCCTTGAGGGCAGCTTCACCCGCAAAATACTCCTTATGGTCGTCGCCGATGTCGGAGCCGGCCATGTTCTGATGCTTGACGCAGGCGATGCCCTGGCGGATTTCCTCGCGCTGAACATTCTTGACGTAGCCCAGCATGCCCTGCTCACCGAAATAGGCCTTGGCGAGCGTGTCGGTGGACAGC
>Ga0102592_1000783_pt1 | contig 44895 bp, 47 predicted proteins | sample AraplaCol_mMF_r2_FD_76861 | JGI IMG/M metagenome (GOLD analysis project Ga0102592, IMG submission 76861) | Arabidopsis root microbial communities from North Carolina, USA - plate scrape MF_Col_mMF_r2 (SPADES assembly) (version 2) | ecosystem: Host-associated > Plants > Roots > Endosphere...
TTGCAGGTTCTGAGAGAATGCCCATGCACTGGTTCGTCGCTAACGCACCTATCCGCCGGAAGCTGCTCGTAGCGTTCGGCTCGATGACGGCGCTCGTCGCGCTCACGCCGCTGACCCTGTTGTTGTTCCCGACGCTCGCCCTGGCCGTCGGCATCGCCGCCGCCGTGGCGGCCGCCGGCCTCAGCGTCTGGTACCGCAAGGCCATTGCCGACCCCTATGTCACCACCGTGGTGCGTATGGAGGCGCTCGCCGCCGGCGATCTCGCCAGCCCGATCCAGTTCACCGAATATCGGGACTGTGTCGGGCGGCTGACCAAGGCGATGTTCACCTTCCGCGATACCGCCGCAGCGCAGATCAAGCAGAACGAGGAAGCCGAGCATCACGGCGAGATCGTCCGCGGCATGACCGGCAATCTCGAGCGCCTCGCCAAGGGCGACCTGACCGCCGACATCGTCGAGGAATATCCGGCGACTTATGCGAAGCTGCGCGAGAATTTCAACGCCGCGCTTGCGTCGCTGCGGACCCTGCTCGGCGCCGTCACCGAAAGCACCTCGGCGATCCGCAACGGATCGGGCGAGATCGCTCAGGCGTCGGAAAGCCTGGCGCGCCGCACCGAGGCGAATGCCGCGAGCCTCGAGCAGACCACTGCCGCGATCAGCCAGATGGACCAGCGCCTGAAGGCGACGGCCGAGGCCGCCGGCCGCACCGTCGCCCGGGCCGATGGCGCCACCGCGACCGTCTCGGGCGGCCGCCAGGTCGTCGATGAGGCGGTGCAGGCGATGAACCGGGTCAATGACAGCGCCAAGGGCATCGATAGCGTCATCGAGGGTCTCGACAAGATCGCCTTCCAGACGCGCGTGCTTGCGATGAACGCCGCCGTCGAAGCCGGTCGTGCCGGCGAGGCGGGCAGGGGCTTCGCGGTCGTCGCCGATCTCGTCTCCGCGCTCGCGATGCGTGCCGAGGAAGAGGCCGGGCGTGCCCGCGAGCAGCTCACCGCTACCCAGGTCGATATCGTTGCCGCGGTCAGCATGGTCGAGAAGGTCGATGGCGCGCTCGCCCATATCGCCGAGGATGTGAGCGGGGTGCACGCGCTGCTCAACCAGATGGCGGCCGATAACCAGGCCCAGTCGACGGCGGTCAGCGAGATCAGCAGCGCGATCGGCGTGATGGACCAGTCGACCCAGCAGAATGCCGCGATGGTCGAGGAGACTTCGGCCGCCGCGCGCAACCTCACCGTCGAGGTCGCCACGCTCGCGGAGCAGGCGGCACGTTTCCAGGTGACGGGTGGCGGGCGTCCGATCTCCTTCCCGGCGCCAGGGCTGTCCGCCTCGAACGGTGCCTTCGCCAGCGCGGTGCACTGAGCAGCTGGCTTGCTTCGGCGAAGGCGGGGGTCGGGGCAAAAGCTAGGGCGGTCGCGGGTTTTCCGTGGCCGCCCTTCCTTGTTGGTAAGGAACCAGATGGGCTCCATCGTTGAATGATCTACAGCTGCTTTAGTCAGCTTTTGGTGATCAGGTACGGGCCTATTTGGAGAACTAGCCGCGCGAGCGCTGCTTCGAAATCAGCTCGTAGACGTTGCGCACATTGTCGATGCGCAGGAATTGCGGGACCGGATCGACGGCGGGCGACCAGCTTCCGCCGCGGGAGAACCAGGGCGGCCTGCCGAAGCGGATCGTGCCCGAGCCATCGCCGCGCTCGCTGAGCTCCAGTGCGGGCAGCCGGTCGATGTCGAACGACTTGCGTGAGCGGAAAGGTCCGTTGCGTTCGATCAGCACGCGCTGGTTGGTCACTGCATAGGTGGTGGCGCCGCGCAGCCATGCATCGACCAGGAAGCGGCCGATGATGAAGTAGACGCCGATGATCGGGAAGAGCAGCGGGATCAGTAGGAACGGGAAGGGGGGAAACGCAATGCCGCCCAGCAGCATCGAACCGGTAAGGCTGATCGCGATACCGCCCCAGGCCAGGCTGAACGGCACCAGGAACAGATCGCTGGCGCGCAACAGGAACAGTCCCTGCCAGGGCTGACCATTCCACAGCAGCTTCTCGCCTGCGAACAACCGGCTGTCGATCATCTTGTCCCCCGGGAGCCGCCGCCCCGCGGCGGAAATGGCTTAGGCGACGGCCTCGAGCAGACCCTCGAACAGGCGGCGGCCGTCGGTGCCGCCATGCGCGGCTTCGATGCGGCGCTCGGGGTGCGGCATCATGCCGAGCACATTGCCGGCCTTGTTGAGTACGCCGGCGATGTTGCGGGCCGAGCCGTTGATGTCGGCGGCATAGCGGAAGGCGACGCGGCCTTCGCCTTCGATCCGGTCGAGCGTCTCGGCATCGGCGAAGTAATTGCCATCATGATGCGCGACGGGAACGGTGATCTGCTCGCCCGAGCGATAGGCCGAGGTGAAGATCGACTGCGAATTGTCGACCGTCAGCGGCACGTCGCGGCAGACGAAGTTGAGGCCCGAGTTGCGCATCAGCGCGCCGGGCAGCAGCCCGGTCTCGGTGAGAACCTGGAAGCCGTTGCAGATGCCGATCACCGGCGTGCCCTTGTCGGCCGCCTCGATCACGGCCCGGACGACCGGCGAGCGCGCGGCGATCGCGCCGCAGCGCAGGTAATCGCCGTACGAGAAGCCGCCGGGCAGGGCGATCAGGCCGAGGCCGGAGGGCAGCTCGCTCTCGCCGTGCCACACCATGGCGGGCTTCACGCCCGTCACCGCCTCCAGTGCGACTGCGATGTCGCGATCGCAGTTGGAGCCCGGAAAGACGATGACCGCGGTCTTCACAGCTTTTCCACGCGGTAGTTTTCGATGACGGTGTTGGCGAGCAGCTTGCGGCACATCTCGTCGACGGCCTCGTCGCTGGTGCCGTCTGCGAGCTCGAGCTCGAAGATCTTGCCGGCGCGGACGTCTTCGACGCCGTCAAAGCCGAGGCCGCCCAAAGCGTGCTGGATGGCCTTGCCCTGGGGGTCGAGCACGCCGTTCTTCAAGGTGACGATGATGCGGAGCTTCATGGGCAGCGCCTATGGCGCGGAGTGCGCCGGGCTGCAACCCAAAGCGCGTCATTTTCCATGCCTAAATGCGCGTCATCCCGGCGAAAGCCGGGATCTCAGGCGAAGGCGCTCGGAAAGAGCCGCATGAGATCCCGGCTTTCGCCGGGATGACGGTATTGGTTTGGTGATGGGGCGAGGAGCTTACTTGCCCCGGCGCTTCCGGTGGCTCTCGAGATCCAGCACCGCCGAATCCTCGCCTTCCGGGAACAGGCCGAGCCGGCGCGCGACTTCCTGATAGGCTTCGACTTCGCCGCCCAGGTCGCGGCGGAAGCGGTCCTTGTCGAGCTTCTCGCCGGTGGTCATGTCCCACAGGCGGCAACCGTCCGGGCTGATCTCGTCGGCCAGGATGATGCGCGAATAGTCGTTGTCCCAGATCCGGCCGAACTCGAGCTTGAAGTCGACCAGGCGGATGCCGATGCCGGCGAACAGGCCCGAAAGGAAGTCGTTCACGCGGATGGCCATGTCGGCCATGTCGTGCAGTTCTTCCTGGCTCGCCCAGCCGAAGCAGAGGATGTGCTCGTCGGTGACCAGCGGGTCGCCCAGCGCGTCGTCCTTATAGTAATATTCGATGATCGTGCGGGGCAGCGGGGTGCCTTCCTCGATCCCGAGCTTCTTGGCGAGGCTGCCGGCGACGACGTTGCGCACCACGACCTCGATCGGGACGATCTCGACCTGGCGGATCAGCTGCTCGCGCATGTTGAGGCGGCGGATGAAGTGAGTCGGGATGCCGATGCCGGCGAGCAGCGTGAAGACGTGCTCGGAAATCCGGTTGTTGAGGACGCCCTTGCCGTTGATCGTGCCCTTTTTCTGGGCGTTGAAGGCGGTCGCGTCGTCCTTGAAATACTGGATCAGCGTGCCGGGTTCGGGACCCTCGTAAAGGATCTTTGCCTTACCTTCGTAGATCTGCCGGCGGCGTGCCATCGGGTGCTTTTTCCCCTGGAAAGTCATTGCCCCGGCGGCACGGGGAATCCGCGCACGTGCCGGGGCGAGAGGGCGGCCTATAACGAAAGGGGGGCTGAGGCGCAATCACACATCCTCGTTAACGGGCCCCAATCCGGCACGGCGCCAGTGCCGCAGCCATGGCCGTGCCGCGAACAGCGCGAGCCCGGCGAGCAGGGCCCAGGGGCCGAGGAAGATCACGAGCAGCAGCAGCGTCTGCCCAACGCCCAGCACCGCCGCGCCCGATTGCGCCACCGCATCGCTCAGCCGGCCGAGAAAGCCCTGTGGCGTCGGCGCCTGCACCGGCGCGGTGACCGGGACATAGCTGACCGAGAAGTTGGAATAGGCGACGCGGCCGCGCAGCTCGCCCAGCCACCCCCGGGCCTGGTCGAGCTCCTCCTGCGCCTGGGCGACGCTGCGCTCGGCCTCGACCAGCTCGCCGACCTTGCCCTGGCGCCCACGCAGCATGTCGGTGAGCCGGGCGACGAGGATTTCGCGCTGGCGGAGACGGGCATCGGTGTCGATCAGGTCGCGCGAGACGTCTTCCGCCGAGATCTGCGTATCGACCGCGCGACCGCCCGCCTTGCCGATCATCTGGGTCAGGTCGCCGGCAAAGGCCTGGCCGAGCGGGCTCGCCACGCGCAGCTTGAGGAAGGCGCTGGTCGCGCCATCGTCATTGGCGGCGCGCTGCATCGCCACCAGCTGGCAGCGCGGGCCCAGCCGGTTGCACAGGTCGAGATGCGCCTGTTGCGCGCCGGCAATGGCGGCGGCGGGCAGGCGATAGGCGAGGGTGAAGTTGTAGGCGAGCTGCGGCACGCTGATCGGGATCGCCGCGGCGCCGGTCGTGGAGTCGCCCGGCGGCGAGACGGAGTTGCGCACCGAGGATGCATAGGATCTGGCGATGTCGCTCTTCGGCATGGCCGGGGGCGCCGTAGTCAGCAATGGCGTCTGGACATCATAGGTCGCGAGCTTCTGTCCCTCGCGGAACTGGGTGGAACCGATCAGGCTTGCGCAGGTGATCGCCACCAGCAGCGCGGCGAGTCCGCCGCTCACCACCAATATCCGTCGCTTCGGCTTCAGCATGACCTCTCTCCCTCTGTTATGAATGTTATAACATCACATAATCGAGCCAAAAACAAGCGGGGCAACCTGCGCTGCCCCGCTTGCCTCCCTAGAAACCGTGTCGAATGGGATCAGGCCGTCTCAGCCGGCTTGCCGCGCTTGCGCCGCACCAACAGCACCACCGGGATCGCCAGCAGCACCCAGGGGAGCAGGTAGATCGCCAGCGTGAGCAGGGCGCGGACGCCGATCAGGAAACTGGCGAAGGATCCTTGTCCCGCCTCGGTCAGCTGGCCCGCGACGCTGCCCGAATTGGTCGCCGGCGCGATCGCCGAATAGCGGATCTCGAAGTCCGACATCGCGACTCGTCCCTGCAATTCGGTCAGCCAGCCGCGGGCCTGGTCGAGCTCCTCCTGTGCCGCCGCGACGCTGCGCTCGGCTTCGACCAGTTCGGAGACCTTGCCCGAGCGGTTGCGCAGCACCTCGGTAAGCCGGGCGACGAGCAGCTCGCGCTGGGCGATCCGCGCCTTGGTATCGACGATCTGCTTGGAGACGTCGTCGGTGGAGACCTTGGTGCCCGTTGCCCGTCCGCCGGCATCGGCCGCGGCCTTGCCCAGCGCATCGGAGAAGCGATTGGCCTCGTTCGTCGCCACACGCAACTTGGTCAACGCGTCGCCGGTCCTGTCCTGGCTGTCGTCGCGCTCGAAGGCAAGCAGCTGGCAGCGCGCCGGGCCCATGTCCTCGCACAGCCGGCGATGCGCATCCTGCACCGCGCTCAGCTTGTCGGTCGGCAGCAGGTAACCCAGCGAATAGCTATAGGCGAGCTGGGGCAGGCTGACCTTCACCTTGTCGGCTGCAGACCCCTTGGCGTCGCCTGCCGCCTCGCTGGCGGGCTGGGTCATCTCCTGGGCGCTGACATCGCGCTGGCCGGCCTGGCCATTGTCGGCGGCGGAGCATCCCGCTAGCGCGCCACCAAGCAAAAGCAACGGAATAAGACGCTTCATAATCCCTCCTTGCCACAATCTGGCCATAATCCATCATAGGACTGGGATTTAAGTCAAGCCACAATTTTGCCCTATTTGAGGCGAGATTGTGGCGTGCAGCGCAAAAGCGCCCGCGCCGATATCCCGCCTTGGCGGGAACCGGTCACAGGCGCTGCGATGTCAGCCTGTCAGCGGCGCTCAGGCGCGCTGGTCTTCCTCGTCGCGCGAGAACCAGCGCTGGATCAGGTTGCGATTGTCGCCGCGCCCGCGCTGGTCGCGGCCGTCATGCGCGCTTTCGTAGCTGTCGTCATGGCGCGGTTCGACATCGGGTCCCACGGCGCGGCCATGGATGATCCAGCGTAGCAGCAGCACCACCGCGAGCATCAGCAGGCACCAGGGCCCGACGCTGGCCAGCAGTTGGACGAGCTGGGCGACCGAATTCTCCAGCGTCTGTCCGGCGGTGCGGAAATTCGCCTCGGACGAGCCCAGGCCGCTCAGCGCGCTGCTCGATTCATAGGTGAACAGCATCGGCGCATTGGCCAGGGTCTGGCCCTGACTCGCCTCCACCTCGGCGATCACCGACAGCGCGTTCTGCAGTCGCGCGGCGCGGGTCTGGCTGTCGGGCGAGGTGCTGGCGCGGGCATTCTGGAGCTGGTCCTGCAGTCGCTTCACCACCGCGACGCTGCGCGCCGTGGCGGTGGAGTCGGCGCCGGTGATCTCGGTATCGACCAGCACGCCGTCCGATCCGGTCACGTTCTTGGTCACCGCGTCGCCGAATGCCCGGGCGATCGACGGATCGATGCGGATGGTCAGCACCGCGCGGGTCTTGTTGCCGTCATCGACGCGGTAGCGCATCGAAAGGATGCGGCAGCGCGCCGGGCCGATCCGGTCGCAGGCATCGGCGTTGGACTGGAGCACGCCCTTCACCCGGCTGCCGGGCAGGCGATAGGCATAGCGATAATCGAAGCCCGTGCCGGTCGAGGCGAAGGCCTCGGCATTGGCTGCCGAAGCGAATTCGGACTTGTCCTTGCCGTCCGCCGGGCGATTGAGATCATCGCATCCCGCGAGCAGCGCAAGCGCCGCCAATGCCCAAACGACTCGCATGGGTTCCTCCCTGTTCCTTGACCAAGGAGTAACCATATTTTGTGACGGGCCCAACCCGCCCGGATCGCACCGGCTTTCCCTTTTCGGGATCGCACTGCGCGATATCAGCAACACTTATGGGTTGGCGGGCGGCGTTGCAGGCCGCCCGCCTCTTCGCCTTCCGAGGGATCAATCAGGGACGGGCGGAGATCCGGACGGCGCCGCCCTGCCGGGCGACGGCCTGCTGGCGCGCTTCCGAGACGCGCTCGCGCAGGAGCGCCTTGCAGCGCAGCGCACTGGGAGACTCGGTCACATAGCCGGGGCGGGTGGCCGGGCACGCCTTGTCGATCGCGCGGGCCAGCCGGCGGTCGAGCGCGCTGCGGCCCTCGGCACGGGACAGGTCGAGATCGGCATAGGAAACGCGGACGATTTCGTGGTTCTGCGCCTTGGCGGCCAGCGGGATCAACGCGGGCGAAAGGATCAGGGCGAGGGGGATCAGGGTCTTCAGCATGGCTTGTTCCTTTGGATGCGCGCCATGTTCGGCACCCCCTCCATCTGCGCCCGAACGCGCCGCCAGGCCAACAAATCATTGGCCAACATCCATAAGCTGTGCTTGTATATTCTGATGCGCCGCCTTCCGCCCTTGTCCGCCGTCCGCGTGTTCGAGGCCGCTGCCCGGCACGGCAACTTCACCCGCGCCGCGGAGGAACTGGGCATGACCCAGGCGGCGGTGAGCTATCAGATGAAGCTGCTGGAGGAGCGTGTCGGCGCGCCGCTGTTCGCGCGCAGCGGGCGCGGTATCGCGCTCACCGATATCGGCCGCCGGATCGCGCCGCAGATCACCACTGCCTTCGATGCGATGGGCGATGCCTTTGCCGCGGTCCATGCCGAAAGCGAGAGCGTGATGCGGATCACCGCGCCGCGCACGCTTGCCACCAACTGGCTGGCCGGCCGGATCGGCTCGTTCCAGCTCGCCCGGCCCGAGCTGGCGGTGCGGCTGCACGTCGGCGACGAGATCGTCGATCTGCTGGCGGGGGAGGCCGATGTCGGGCTGCGCGGCGCGCCCGGCCCGATGCCGGGACACAGCTGCCATTTCCTGATGGGCATGCCGGTGGCGCCCTTTGCCAGCCCGGACTTCCTGGCGAGGCACCCGCCGGTGCGCACGCCGGCCGATCTGCTCGATCTGCCCCGGCTGACCTATAACGACGATTGGTGGGACCTGTGGTTCGCCGCGGCGATGGGCGAGACGCCGGCTTATGTCGATCTGGCCGGCGTCCGTTTCGATTCGCAGATCCTCGACGGCAATGCCGCGATCGCCGGCCACGGCATCTCGATCCTCAGCCCGCCGATGTGGCTGCCGGCGATCGCCTCGGGCCAGCTCGTCCAGCTGCTCCCGCAGATCACCGCCCAATACCGCAACGCCTTCTGGCTGATGTATGCCGAGAACAAGCGCAACCAGCCCAAGATCCGCGCCTTTCGCGACTGGCTGCTGGAGGAGGTGAAGACCTCGATGGCCCACGACCCCTGGGGCGCGCTGGTGCCGCCGGAGGGCCATCCCGCGGACTGACAGGGGGATGGGGACAAGCCATCCCCCTGCCGCGCATGCGTTCTAGAAGCGCACGCCGATGCCGGTCAGCAGCTGGTGGCGATCGTCGTGGCCCAGATAGTCGTCAGTTCGCGTGAGGCGATATTCGGCCTTGGCATAGACGTTCTTGGTCAACTTCTGCTCGATGCCGGCACCCACGCGCAGGCCATTGGCGGTGCTGGGACCATAGTCCCGGCCGTCGCTGCCATGGGTATCGTAGCGCAGGTCCGCCCAGCCGGCCTTGGCGAAGATCAGCGTCTTCGGGCTCAGCGCATAGCCGATGCGAGCAGAGACATCGATGTCGCGCGCCGCATCGGTCTTGTAGGTAGTCGACCCGGTGCTCGGGAACGGTCCGATCTTGGCACTGCCTGCGATGACCCAGCCGATACCGCCTTCGACGCCGATGGTGACCCGCTTGCCGATGGCCACGTCATAGCCGGCCGCGCCGCCCGCGCGCAGCCCGGTCAGTTCGCCGCCGGAAAGCGCATCGTCGCTGCTCTGGTCGAGGCCGATCGTCGCCTCGACGCGCGAACCGGCAAAGGCCTTGGCGGGCGCCTGTTCGGTTTCCTGAGCAAAGGCAGTGTTCGCGCCGACGAGGCAAGTCGCGGCGGCGAGTATCAGGATCGAATTACGCATGTTGCTCACTTTCGTTAAGTTCCCCTGTGTATTTCCGGGACGGAGCGGTTTTTTCGATCCCGTAATAGATCGAGATAATTTTTGGGAACATGCGCGGTACTGAAAGTGAAGTAGGTTCGTAACGAATGGTTACGGAATCTATTGTGGCATCGACGTGGCGAGCCGATGTGACGGATCGCCACATTCTTCCAGGCATGTGCCATGCTTTTCTCTCGGAGGTGCGGGCCGAAAATGGCAGGTCCGTGGCGCAAAACCGGCCTAGCCACTGGCAAAGTTGGAGATGTTCTGCTTTGGTTCCGGAATGCTGCCTCGTCCCGAACCTCGTGCCCAGCCCGCGGCTTTATCGGCCCTCGCGCACCCGCGTGGGGATTCAAGAGATTCAACATTTCTCCGTGAGATTTTCGATAAAACTACGAGAAATTCGATACTTAGCACGCTAGCCTGCGGCTCGAATTTTCCAACGCCCAAGCGTTCGGTTGAATGTCGCCGCGCCCCGGCTTGGCGCTTGGCCTTCGCTGCTGCTATCCGGGGTCGGCAATGAGCCTCGACACCGACATTCAAGATCCCGGCGCGCCTTCCGACGTTCCCTTCGATAGCGCGCTTTCCGAGCGGTACCTGGTCTACGCGCTCTCCACGATCACGGCGCGCTCGCTGCCCGATGTCCGCGACGGGCTGAAGCCGGTCCACCGCCGCCTGCTCTGGGCGATGCGGCTGCTGCGACTCGATCCGGCGAGCGGCTACAAGAAGTGCGCCCGCGTCGTCGGCGACGTCATCGGTAAATACCACCCGCATGGCGATCAGTCGGTCTATGACGCAATGGTCCGCCTCGCCCAGACCTTCGCGCTGCGCTACCCGCTGGTCGACGGCCAGGGCAATTTCGGCAATATCGACGGCGATAACGCCGCAGCCTATCGCTATACCGAGGCGCGGCTGACCCAGGTCGCCATCGATCTGATGGACGGGCTCGACGAGAATGCCGTCGATTTCCGCCCCACCTACAATGGCGAGGACGAGGAGCCCGAGCTCTTCCCGGGCCTGTTCCCGAACCTGCTCGCCAATGGCGCCGCCGGCATCGCGGTCGGCATGGCGACGAGCATCCCGCCGCACAACGCTGCCGAACTGATGAACGCGGCGGTGGCGTTGATCGACAATCCCCAGGCCAATGTCCTCGACTATGTCCAGGGCCCCGACCTGCCGACCGGCGGCATTATCGTCGACAGCCCGGCGGCGATCGCCGAGGCCTATGCTACCGGCCGTGGCGGCTTCCGGGTGCGGGCCAAGATCGAGAAGGTGACCGAGAAGGGCGGGGGCTGGCACCTCGTCGTCTCCGAGATCCCCTACGGCGTCCAGAAGGGCAAGCTGATCGAGGGCATCGCCGACCTCATCAACGAGAAGAAGCTGCCGATCCTGGGCGATGTCCGCGACGAGAGCGCCGAGGATATCCGCATCGTGCTGGAGCCGCGCAGCCGTACCGTGGTGGCCGAGGACCTGATCAACAGCCTGTTCCGCCTGTCGGACCTCGAAGTGCGCGTGCCACTCAACCTCAACGTGCTCGACAAGCACCGCACCCCGCGGGTGATGAGCCTCACCGAGGCGCTGCAGGGCTGGCTCGAGCACCAGTTCGTGGTGCTGCGCCGCAAGTCCGAGCACCGCGTCGCCAAGATCACCGACCGGCTTGAGCTGGTCGGCGGCTACATCATCGCCTTCCTCAATCTCGACCGGGTGATCGAGATCATCCGTACCGAGGACGAGCCCAAGCCGGTGATGATGGCCGAGTTCCAGCTCACCGACCGTCAGGCCGAGGCGATCCTCAACATGCGGCTGCGCAGCTTGCGCAAGCTCGAGGAGATGGAGCTCAAGCGCGAGCGCGACGCGCTGGAGAAGGAAAAGGCCGATCTCGAGCTGCTGCTCTCCTCCGATGCGCGCCAGCGCACCCGGATGAAGCGCGATCTCGCCAGGATGATCGAGCGCTACGGCCCGGAGACGGCGCTGGGCAAGCGTCGCACCCTGGTCGAGGAAGCGGCGCCGGCGCGCGAGATTCCCCTGGAGGCGATGATCGAGCGCGAGCCGATCACGGTGATCCTTTCGGCCCGCGGCTGGATCCGCGCGATGAAAGGGCATGTCGAGGATCTGTCGGGCGAGGCGCTGAAGTTCAAGGAGGGCGATTCGGCCTTCCTGGCCTTCCATGCCCAGACCACCGACAAGCTGCTGCTGGCCGCCGACAACGGTCGTTTCTACACGCTGGGCGCGGACAAGCTGCCCGGCGGGCGCGGATTCGGCGAGCCGGTGCGGCTGATGATCGACCTGGAGGGTGAGCGCAACATCATCGCCTTGCTGCCGTCGAGCCAGGCGCCGAAGCTGTTGGTGGCGGCGGATGACGGTCGCGGCTTCGTAGTGAAGGTCGAGGACGTCATCGCCGAGACGCGCAAGGGCAAGCAGGTGGTGACGCCGCGCGCCGGCGCGCATCTCAAGCTGGTCAAGCCGATCGGCGCCGAGGACGATGCGGTGGCGGCGGTGGGCGACAACCGCAAGCTGCTGGTCTTCCCGCTTTCCGAGGTGGCCGAGCTTGGGCGCGGGCAGGGCGTTCAGCTCCAGCGCTACCGCGATGGCGGGCTGAGCGACGTGCGGACCTTCAAGATGGTCGACGGGCTGAGCTGGGCGATGGGCGGCGAGAGCGGCCGGACGCGCAGCGAGACCGATCTTTCGCCCTGGCGCGCGACGCGCGGCGCGGCGGGCCGGATGGCGCCGAACGGCTTTCCGCGCGACAATCGTTTCTAGGACGACGTAAAACGCTTTTGTTTCAGGCGGTTTTAACCAATCGGGACTAGGCCGGACAGGATGGTGTTCGCCAGGTCGAAGAAAGCCCGTCTCGTGGCGCAGCTGCCCGTGCCGCAGCAGCCGGACGCGCTTGCCTTCGGTCCGGGCGTCTCGGCGATGATGCTCGACATGCTGCCGGTGCCCGCCGCGCTCGTCGAACTGCAGGACGACTGCTTCGTCTTCGATGCGGTCAATCGTTCCTTCCGCCTTGCCGGCCTCGGTACCGTCGCCAGCGAATCGCCGCTGATCCGCCTGCTCGGGCCGCGTCTCCGCCGCTTCATCGAATCGAACGAGATGCAGTGCGAGATCAGCTGGCAGTTCGGCGACGAGGTCGATGCCCGGCACTTCCGGGTGATGCTCGCCAAGCGTGCCGACCGCCGCGCCTTTCCGCGCTGCATGGTCACCCTGGTCGACCACACCTCGGAGCTGCGTACCGAATACAGCCTGCGCCGCGAGATGGCGACGGACAGCCTCACCGGCCTGCCCAACCGGGCCGGCTTCTCCGATGCGCTCGAGCATGCGATCTCGCCCGAGAATGTCGGCGATTTCGCGGTGCTGGTGGTCAATCTCGACCGGTTCAGCCGCGTCAACGCCTGCATGGGCGGCCTTGCCGGCGACGAGCTGCTGATCACCGTGGCGCGCCGCGTGAAGGGTGCGCTGCGCAGCCGCGACACGCTGGCCCGGATGGGCGGCGACGAGTTCGGCGTGCTGCTGACCCTCGACGAGGGGCCGGGCGACGCGCTCCATGTCGCCAAGCGCATCCAGGCGGCGCTGGCCAATCCGTTCCGCCTTTCGGACTTCGAGATCCGCGTCGACTGCTCGATCGGCATCGCCCTGGGCAGCGACAATGACGGCGATCCCGAGGATCTGGTCCGCAACGCCCAGTTCGCCGTGAAGCGCGCCAAGAAGAGCGGCCGCACCGAAATCTACCAGGTCCATACCTTCGACATCGCCCGCGAGCAGTTCGGCATCGAGACCGAGCTGCGCCGGGCGATCGAGCATGGCCAGATGACGCTCTGCTACCAGCCGATCTGCGACCTTGCGACCGGCCGGATCGTCTCGTTCGAGGCGCTCGCCCGCTGGACCAACGAGGAGGGCGTGGCCCTTTCGCCCAACGACTTCATTCCCGTCGCCGAGGAATCGGGCCTGATCATCCCGCTCGGCCGCTGGGCGATGGAGGAAGCGGCGCAGACCATCGCGGCGTGGGACCGCGCGGCGGGCGGCGATGCCGGCGTCAAGGTCGCGGTCAACCTCTCGGCGATCCAGCTGCAGCGCGATCATATCCCCGCCATGGTCAAGGGCGCGCTCGACCGGCACGGCGTGGCCGGCAACCGGCTGACCCTCGAGCTCACCGAGAGCGCGATCGTCACCGATCCGGATCGCATCGCCCAGACGATGAACGCGCTCAAGGACCTGGGCACCACGCTGGCGATGGACGATTTCGGCACGGGCTATTCGAACCTCGCCTATCTCCAGAAGCTGCCGATCGACCTGCTCAAGATCGACCGCAGCTTCGTCTCCGGCATGCTGGCCGACCGCGACAAGGTCGCGATCGTCCGCGCCATCCTCAGCCTCGCCCAGGCGCTCGGCATGCAGACCACCGCCGAGGGCATCGAGACCAACGAACTCGCCCAGACACTCGCGGCGCTGGGCTGCACCTATGGCCAGGGCTTCCTCTATTCGCGCGCCCTGGAGCGCGAGGACGCCTACGCGCTGCTCGCCGAGCGCAACGCCTGAGCCACCGCCTCGTCGGCCAGTGCCGACACGCGGGCCTCGTCCGGAAAACCCTCGTCAATCCAGGTTTGCTCGACCTGCTTCATCAGCCGCGCGACATCGGGCCCGGCCTTGATGCCGCGCGCCACGATCGCGCCGCCGGTGAGTGGGAAGCGGGGCGGTTGCCACCCGTCCAGCACCGCCACCTCCGAAAGCGGGCTGCCGAAGATCAGCAACCGGTCGCGCGCGGCCTCCACGCCCGCATGCCACGCCATGGCGATGAAATTGCCTTCGGGGGACTCCGCTGCGGCGGCGAGACGCTTGCGCTGGGCCTTCGAGAGCTTGAGGCGTGCGGCGATCAGCTCGGCAAGCGCGGGGTCGGCGGGGATCAGCGCGGCGAGCCGGCGGATCGCATCGGGGGCGACACCGGCGGCGGCCTCGCGGGTTGCAAGATCGGCGAAACGGTCGGCCGACACGATCTCGGGCAGCACCGGCGCGAAGATGCCGCGTTCGATCATCAGCGCGACCACGCTGACTGCGTCCTTTGCGACCAGCAGCTTGAGCAGCTCGTCGGCGATCCGCTCGCGGCTTAGCGCCATCAGGTCCCTGGCGCGCGCCGTGCAGGCGTCGAGCCCGGCCGGATCGGCGATGTCGCCGAAGCGGGCGAGGAAGCGGAAGAAGCGCAGGATGCGGAGGTGATCCTCGGCGATGCGCTGGAGCGGATCGCCGATGAAGCGGACATGGCGTGCGTCCAGATCGGCCTTGCCGCCGAAATAATCGAAGATCTCTCCGGTCGCAGGATCGGCATAGAGCGCGTTGATCGTGAAATCGCGCCGCGCCGCATCCTCGCGCCAGTCATCGGTGAAGGCGACGGTGGCACGGCGGCCGTCGGTCGAGACGTCGCGGCGCAGCGTGGTGACCTCGACCGGGCCGCTCTCCAGCACCGCGGTGATCGTGCCGTGATCGATCCCCGTCGGCACCGCGCGGATGCCGGCGCCCTTGAGCAGCTCCATCACCCGCTGGGGCGAGAGCGGCGTCGCCACGTCGAGATCGGAGACCGGCAGGTCGAGCAAGGTGTCGCGCACCGATCCGCCGACGAAGCGCGCATCGCCGAGCACCTCGACCAGATGCGCGAGCCCCGCGCGGTGCCGCCATTCGGCATCGGGCAGGATCATGCCGCCCATCGCAGCCGCCTCGACAGATTGACCAGCATCGCCGCCGTTGCTCCCCAGATCCGGCGATCCTGCCAGAGTATCTCGTAATAGCGCCGCTCGCGGCCCTGATACTGCGCCACCTGCTCGCGCTGGTTCGCGGTGTCGAGCAGGAAATCGAGCGGGACTTCGAAGACGCTGGCGACTTCCGCCTCCGAAGGCGTCAGCATCAGGTCGGGCGGCACCACGCCGATCACCGGGGTGACGACATAGTTGGTGACGGTGCGATAGCTGTCGGTCGTGCCGACCACTTCGACCACGCGCGGCGGAAGTGCGATCTCCTCATGCGCCTCGCGCAGCGCAGCGCCGATCGGGCCATCGTCGCCCGGATCGATCCGGCCGCCGGGAAAGGCGACCTGGCCGGCATGGCTGCGCAAGGTTTCGGTGCGCTGGGTCAGGATCACGCCAGGTGCGGTGCGATCGGTGACGGCGATCAGCACCGCGGCAGGATTGCCCCGAACCGCAGGATCGAAGTCATAATGGTCGCCCGGGAGGAGCAGCGGCGAATGATCCGCCGCCAGCGCCAGGCGGAGGCGATCGGCCAGGCTCATGCGCCGGGCTCCAGCGGGAAGAAACTGCCATTGCTCCATACGCCGGGCGGCGTGCTGCCATTGGCCAGCGCGATCTCGGCCAGCTCGTAATAGACGCTGCGCGCGACCAGCGCCTCCAGCCCGCGGCGGACATGGAGATAGGGGCGGGGGCCGTCCTCGCGCTCCTCGAAGCGCAGGCCATGCTCGGGTCCGGCGGTAACGAGATCGCCGGTGTTGAGCCGGAAGGCGAGCTTCATCGCTTCGCCTTCGCCCTCGCGCTTCATCTCCACCGCGGTGAAGGGCGCGTCCTCGACATCGATGTCGAGCTTCTCGACCGGGGTGACCAGCACGAAGCGGCCATCGGGCTCGCGGCGCAGGATCGTCGAGAACAGGCGGACCATCGGCAGGCGCCCGATCGGCGAGCCCTGGTGGAACCAGGTGCCGTCGCGCGCGATGCGCATGTCGCTATGCCCGCAATGCGTGGGGTTCCAGCTCTCGACCGGCGGCAGGCGATTCTCCTCGGCCAGGCGGGCGATCTCGGCGAGCGAGAGGCTGGCGAAGTCGGGCGGGGGCGGGGAGGGCATCGATTCGCCTCAGTTCAGGGGCCGTTTGGGGCGCGGAAGTTCACTAAGTTCACGACATCCACGCGCGAGGCTTTCCGGTAGCCGCCCGGCGCGGCGGAAGTCCACGCCGCGAGACGCAGGGCATCCGGTAGCCGGATGCTCCCACGAACGAAGAGGATGAAGGAAAGGCTGCGCGCGGTCGGCCATGCCGGGAACCCAAGCAGACAAAATCCTACATTGGAAGCTGTGACTTGGCTTTTCCCCGGCGAAGGCCGGGGCCCAGACTAAGCGTGTGCGGCGAAGGCGCGCCAAAGCGCGCGACTTTCAAGGGCTGGGCCCCGGCCTTCGCCGGGGAAAGAAGAGTCGTTCGGTGTCGGCTGCTACTCACGCCGCCCGTCGAAGACGTGCCCCGAGCTGGCCCGGGCCGGCGGGCACGCCGGCGCCGCGGGCGAGCAGGCGGCGGGCCTCGAACGGGCCGGGCAGGCGCCAACCACCGGTCTTCTCGGCGGTGAAGTCGAAGAAGCGGCCATAATATTCGGGGTCGCCGACCAGCATCAGCGCATCGGCGCCGGGGACCGGAGCGGCCTCCGCGGCTTCGAGCATCCGCTCCATCAGCATGCGGCCGATGCCGCCCTGCTGGCGATCGGGCTGCACCGCCACGGGGCCGACCATCACCATCGGCACGCTGCCGCCGCCGTCGCATTCGAGCGCCACCGGCCAGCACTGGATCGAGCCGAGCAGGCTGCCGTCATCGGCCACCGCGGCGAAGCTCAGCTCGGGAATCTCGGAAGTGCCAAGGCGGACCTTGTAGGCAGTGCGCGCGCGTCGGCCCGGACCAAAAGCACGGTCGAGCAGCGTCTCGACGGCCTGAGGGTCCACGGTCTCCAGCGGCAGCAATGCGATCACTTCATACATTCCTTTCACAACGCCCGACCTGCGGATCGGGGCCGCGCGAAATAGCGCCCATCGCCGCTTTCGCAATACTGAATATATGTCGGAGCGGGCCGGGAACGAGGGGCGGGCTTTCCAGCAGGCGTGCATCTGCTATTGGGCGCGGCCTGTTTCCCCTGAAAGGCATTGGCGACTTGCCCGATTCCCTGAAGCTCCAGGTCCACGACCTGGAAGTCGAAGTCCTCACCGGCGTCTATTCGGAAGAGACGCACCTTCCGCAGCCGCTGCGCATCTCGGTGACGGTGGACATCGACATGCCCGAGCGGTTCGAGCCGGACACGCCGCTCAAGGCTTCGAAGAACTATATGGACGTCAAGCACGCTGCGACCGACGGGCTGCCCAAGGACGTCCACTTCACGCTGGTGGAGGCAGTGGCCGAGCATATCTGCGACACGCTGTTCGTCGGCGATCCCCGGGTGCAGTGCGTCGAGGTGCGAATCGTCAAGCTGGCGATCGCCGAGCAGGGCGAATCGATCGGCATCACGCTGGTGCGGGGGCGCCGCTAAGCGTCATCCCGGCGAAAGCCGGGATCTCAGGCCGCGAGCGCACGCCTGCCGCACGAGACCCCGGCTTTCGCCGGGTGACGGTCATATCAGGCACAAGGCCCCAGCGAGCGGAGGACGAAGGCATAGTCTTCCTTCGCCTTGGTCGCGTTCGCGGCGTCGTCCGATTCGACGCTTTCGGCCGGCAGGCTGCGCGGCAGGCCGCAGGCGAGGCGGTACCAGAGGAAGGTATTCGCGCGCGGCGCGCCCGCCGATTCGTCGACAATGTCCCCCAATGAGACACTCCAGCGCGTCGTCTCGCCCGGGCGGCGGAGGATCTGGAGCGACACCGGCGCGCCGCCGGCGGTCTGCAGGAACACCTGGGTCTCGCCTTCGCCGGGCAGCGAGCCGGGGACGTGGAAGGCGTTGCCGACACCGGTGATCGCGGGCGGGGCATCGGCGGCCAGCGCATCCTTGGTGATCGCGCGGACCTGGGCGTCGAGCTCGGGCAACCAGTTCATCTGGCTCTGCAATCCGGTGAGCTGCACGGTGTCCGGACGGCTGGGCACGGGGCGGGCGAACAGCAGCACGCGCTGCTTGGCGAGCTTGGGTGCCTTGCCCTTGGCGTTGAGGGGCACATCGGCGGTGTAGGTGATGCGCGAGGCCATGGCCTGGGTGCCGCGAATCAGGGCGGATACGTCGGCCTCGATCAGGAATCGGGTCATACCAATGGCCAGACCAGGCGATTCTTCCGCCTTCAGCCGTTCGGCCTTGCGGATGCGCGCGTCGATGATCAGCGGTGCCGTCGTCACCTGCTTCGCCAGGGTGGCGTAGCTTGGTAAGACAGGCGCTGGTTGCGCCTGTGTTTGCTGGGGCTTAGCGGCTGCACCTAAGGGTGCAGCGAGCGCAATTGCGCAAGAAAATATGGCGGGGAAGGTGCGGTTCATGCCGATCGGGTTACCGGAATCCGTTACGGCTATACAGAAATAATTCCGTCATGCGCCGATTGTAGGGCGCGTTTGTCCGACAAAGGGTTTGCGTCCACCCGGTGCGCGCGATAGAGACTCGCCCGCTGCCGAATGGGACGCATATAGCGCACGGCGGGCAGACTTGTGCACACGGGGTCGCAAATCCGCAGCACAGGGCTGTATGTCAGGGATTAGAGGAGTGACGTTGCCGGATGTCTTACGCTGACCGCAATACAAGTGGCAGCCGCGTCGTCGCGATCGTTCTGGTTGCGATAATCGTGGCTGGCATGGGATATGCCTTCGTCACGGGCCTTGCATATCAATATATCAAGAAGCAGGCGGAAAAGCTGAACACGTTCGACGTGCAAGAGCCGCCGCCTCCGCCCGAGGAAGTGCCGCCGCCGCCGCCGCCGCCGGATACTCCGGTGCCGCCGCCGCCGACTCAGATCGCAGTGCCGCCGGCAGTGGTCCAGGTGCCGACTCCGTCGCCGCCCATCCAGACCACGCCGCGGATCGATATACCGCAGCCGCCGACGACTCCGCCGGCTCCGCCTGCGCAGCCGGCTCCTCCGCCGCAGCCGCCCGCGCCGCCGCGGATTGCAAAGAAGCTCACGCCGCGCGGTTCGCCGCAGAGCTGGGTGACGGACGACGACTATCCTGCCTCCGCGCTGCGCGCCGAGCAGGCCGGCACCGTCCGCTTCCGTCTCGACGTCGATGCGTCGGGCAAGGTGACCGCATGCACCGTCACGGGTTCGAGCGGCGTGTCCGTCCTCGACAGCACGGCTTGCAACCTCCTCAAGCGCCGCGCCCGGTTCAATCCGGCCGAGGACGAGGGCGGGAACAAGATCCCTGCGCCCTATAACGGCAGCTTCACCTGGAAGATTCCGAGCTAGGCTGTGTGTTTCGCCGGCGCGCTCTAGCGAGGGCGCGCCGGATCTGTGGATAAAAAGCGCTATTTAGTTAGAGGAAAGAACCGACAATGCTCACGACCATTCTCGCCGCCGCTGGGGCGCCCAAGGAAAATCCGTACGGCCTGATTCCGGCGCTCCGTGAGGGCGGCCTGATCTCGCAGACGGTGTTCGGCATCCTGGTGCTGATGCTGTTCTTCTCGCTCTACATCCTGTTCACCAAGCTGTTCGAGCAGCAGAAGATCCTCAACCAGGCGAAGCGCGTCCGCGCCGGCTTCTGGAACGCCAACAGCCTGCGTGAAGGCGCCGCGAAGCTCGAGAAGAACTCGGCCTATCGCCAGCTGGTCGACGACGGCCTGGCCGCCCAGGAGCAGCACTCGAAGCTGACCGATCCGGTCGAAGCCCATGACTGGCTGCACGGCTCGCTCGCTCGCTCGGAAGACCTGATCAACTCGCAGCTGAAGAGCGGCCTGTCGTTCCTCGCGACCGTCGGCTCGACTGCTCCGTTCATCGGTCTGTTCGGTACCGTTATCGGCATCATCCGCGCGCTCGTGAAGATCGGTGCGGCTGGCCAGGCGTCGATCGACGCGGTCGCCGGTCCGGTCGGTGAAGCGCTGATCATGACCGCCGTCGGTCTCGCCGTCGCCGTTCCGGCCGTGCTCGCCTTCAACTGGCTGCAGGCCCGCAACAAGAAGATCAACGAGAGCCTGAACGCGTTCTCGAACGATCTGCTCGGCTACCTCGCTTCGGACGGCCGCGTGCGCCCGACCGTCGCCAAGGCTGCTCCGGCCAAGGCCGCTCCGGCCGCGACCACCAGCACCGCGCCGCGCGCCTAAGCGATCTGGAATATAGGGCCGCGCTCCCTCGGTGGACGCGCGGCCCGTCTCCGGCCCCGGGCCGGAGTAGGAATAGAAGAATAGGATAGCGCGCAATGGCGATGAGCGTAGGAGGGGGTGGCGGTGATGACGCCCCCATGTCGGACATCAATACCACGCCGCTCGTCGACGTGATGCTGGTGCTCCTCATCATCTTCCTGATCACGGTTCCGGTCGTGATCCAGACGGTGAAGCTGGAGCTGCCGAAGGTCCAGTTCGAGCCGACGACCACCAAGCCCGAGAATGTCTCGCTCTCGGTCACCGCCAATGGCGGCCGGTGCGAAGTCTTCTGGGGCATGACCCCGGTGACGAGCCAGGAACTGGTCGATCGTGGCGTGAAGAAGCTGAAGCAGGAGATCGACAAGCAGGGTGGCATGAACGCCGCTGGCCTCGAGCTTCCCGAAGTGCACATCCGTGGCGACGTCAACACGCCGTACCGCTGCATCGGCGGCACCATCTTCGCGATGCAGATGGCCGGCTTCGTCAAGGTTGGCTTCATCTCCGAACCGCCCGCCGGCTCGGCCACGGTTCGTCTCTGACGGCCCTGCTCAAAGGAGTTTAGACTATGGGTATGAGCGTGGGCGGCGGTGGTGATGACGGCCCGATGATGGAAATCAACACGACGCCGTTGATCGACGTCATGTTGGTACTTCTGATCATGATCATCATGACCATTCCGATTCAGACGCACGCGGTGAAGGTCGACCTTCCGCAGTCGACCAACAACACCGCGCCGATCGTCGAGCCGGAGAAGAACAAGGTCTATATCGATGCGCAGGGCCAGGTTTTCTGGAACAGCGCGCCGATCGACGACGTGACGCTTCGCCAGTATCTCGACCAGACGCTGCAGATGTCGCCGGAGCCGGAGCTGCACTTCCAGCCCGATCCGCAGGCACGCTACGAAGTCGTCGACCGCATTCTCGCGATCATCAAGCGCGCGAATGTGAACAAGCTCGGCTTCGTCGGCAACGAGCAGTATCGCAACGATTTCTGATCCGCCGCCCTTCGGGGCCGGCATTCGGAAGCAAAGCAAGGCGGTCCTTCGGGGCCGCCTTTCTTTTTACCCGTATGACTACGGAGGGGCATCAAGCCGCTTGTGCGGATGACACATAAGTGTAACACTATTGTCTTCAAAGAGTCATGGAAGAGTCTCCGTGGCGTAACAGAAGGAGTAGGAGTTATGCGCATCGCGCTCATTGTCCTTGCCGCCGCCCCGTTCGCGCTTGCTGCGCTTCCCGCGCAGGCCCAGGGCCAGAACGGGGACCCCGTCGCCAGTACCGCCATCCAGAATGGCCAGTTTTCCCAGGCGGAGCGCCAGCTCACCGCCCAGCTGCGCCAGAATCCGGGCGCGCCCGAGCTTCTGCTCAATCTCGCCGCGATCTATGCCGAGACCGGCCGCGCTGCCGAAGCGCGCGACCTGTATCGCCAGGTGCTCTCGCAGCGGAATTTCGAGATGGACCTTCCGGGGGATCGGCAGTCGACTTCGTACGCCGTCGCCAACAAGGGCCTTCAGCGCGTCAACGCGCTCCAGTTGACCTCGCGCTGAGCGAGCCAACGCCGGCGGCCGCGCCACCCTCTCGCGCGGCCGGCGGCGATACCGGCGCCGGTTGACCCCGGCGCCTTTCCCATTTGAAACAGTGCTTCAGAGCCGCGGCAGGGTGACGCCGCGCTGCCCCATATATTTGCCCGCGCGATCGGCGTAGCTCGTCTCGCAGGGCTGGTCGCCCTTGAGGAACAGGAACTGGCACGCGCCCTCGTTCGCATAGATCTTGGCGGGCAAGGGCGTGGTGTTCGAGAATTCCAGCGTGACGTGCCCCTCCCATTCGGGCTCGAGCGGCGTCACATTCACGATGATCCCGCAGCGCGCATAGGTCGACTTGCCGAGGCAGATCACCAGTGTATCGCGCGGGATGCGGAAATATTCGACCGTGCGGGCCAGTGCGAAGCTGTTGGGCGGGATGATGCACACATCGGTCTTGCGATCGACGAAGCTGTTCGCGGCGAAATCCTTGGGATCGACCACCGCCGAATCGACATTGGTGAAGATCTTGAACTCGTCGGCTACGCGGGCGTCATAGCCGTAGGACGACAGACCGTAGCTGATGCAGCCCTCGCGGCGCTGCGCCTCGACAAAGGGCTCGATCATGCCCGTCGAGAGGGCCTGTTCGCGAATCCAGCGGTCTGAAAGGATCATGGCCCCGTTTTGCCGGAAGCGCGCGGCGGGGCAAGTGGCTTGTCGGATTGCCCGTATCTGCGCATAACGCAGACAAATAGACACGAGAGAGGGTATGCGCGGGTTGGCGGCGGCTGCACTGGCGGGGATGATGGTCTCGGTGCCGGCACTGGCCTGCGAAGGTGCGGTGACGGTCTGCGCAAGAGCCGACCGGACGAGCTTCGCGCTGATCCGCGACGGCAAGCCCGCGACCGTGCTGCTCGATCCCGGCGCCGACCCGGCGGTACGCCATGCCGCGGAGGGGTTTGCCGGCGATCTCCAGCGCGTGAGCGGCACCAGGGCGGCGCCCGTGCTTGGGCAGGTCGGGGCAACCGGTCCGGTGGTGATGATCGGCGTGCTCGGCCAAAGCCCGATGATCGATGCCCTGGTGCGCGCCGGCAAGATCAAGGCGCAGGACATTGCCGGCGAATGGGAGGCTTTCCGCCAGATCATAGTCGACAACCCTGCGCCGGGCATAGACCGGGCGCTGGTGATCGTCGGCTCGGACCGGCGCGGCGCGGTCTATGGCGCATATGATATCTCGGAGAAGATCGGCGTTTCGCCCTGGCACTGGTTCGCCGACGTGCCCATTGCGAAGCGCGCGAACGTCTACATCACCGCCGGATCGCGGCGGGACCAGCCCGGGGTGCGCTATCGCGGTTTCTTCATCAACGACGAGGCACCGGCCTTTTCCACCTGGGCGCAGAAGAAGTTCGGCGGTGCAAATGCAAAGGCTTACGCGCATATCTTCGAGCTCGAGCTGAGGCTGAAGGGCAATTATCTCTGGCCGGCGATGTGGGCGCCGCGAGCCTTCAACGACGACGACCCGCAGAACAAGATCCTCGCCGACGAGATGGGCATCGTCATGGGGACCTCGCACCACGAGCCGATGACGCGGGCGCAGGACGAGTGGCACCGCAATACCGCCGGCGGCGTGACCGGCGGCAAATGGGACTACACGACCAATGCCGCCAACCTGCGCGCCTTCTGGCGCGGCGGGATCGAGCGGATGATGTCGAAGGGCGACGGCAAGGGCTATGAGAGCCTGGTGACCGTCGGCATGCGCGGCGATGGCGACGAGCCGATGGCCGAGGGCACCGCGACCCGGCTGCTCGAGGGCATCGTGGCCGACCAGCGCAGGATCATCGCCGAGGTGACCGGCAAGCCGGCGGATCAAACACCGCAGGTCTGGGCGCTCTACAAGGAAGTGCAGGACTATTACGACCACGGCATGCAGGTGCCGGACGACGTGACCCTGTTGTTCGCCGACGACAATTGGGGCCAGATCCGCCGCTTGCCCGATCCCGGCGCGAGCCCGCGCAAGGGCGGCTACGGTGTCTACTACCACTTCGATTATGTCGGCGGGCCGCGCAACTACAAGTGGCTGAACACCAACCAGATCGAGAAGAGCTGGCAGCAGATGGACCTGGCCTGGCAGCGCGGTGCCAGGGCGCTGTGGATCGTCAATGTCGGCGACCTGAAGCCGATGGAGTTCCCGCTGAGCTTCTTCCTGAAGCAGGCCTGGAACCCCGAGGCGATGACGCCGGAGGTGCTGGCGCGTTTTCCGGCGGAGTGGGCCGGCGCGCAGTTCGGCGCGGTGCGGGGCCGGGAGATCGGCACCTTGCTCACCCGCTACGCCCAGCTTGCCGCGCGGCGGAAGCCAGAGCTGATCGACGCAGGGAGCTTCGCACTGGGCCGCGGGACGGAGCCCATCGCGGCGACGCTGGAGGAGGCCCGGATGGATGCCGCCACCAACTATCTCGGGCGGCGGATCGGCCCGGTGCTCGACGGCGGCGAATTCGGCGCGATGGTCGACGAGTGGAGCGCGCTGGAAACGGCGATGCTCGAGGCCAAGGGGAAGGTGCCGGCCGAGGGGCAGGACGCCTTCTTCCAGCTCGTCGAGCATCCGATCGCGGCGATGGCGAACCTCTATCGGCTCTATTACGCCGTGGCGTGGAACCGGGCGCTTGCCGCGGCGAACGATGCGCGGGCGAACGCCTTTGCCGACCAGGCGGAGAAGCTGTTCGCCCGCGACCAGGCATTGAGCGACCGGTACCACAGCATCGCCGGCGGCAAATGGGACGGCATGATGCTGCAGACCCATATCGGCTACACCAACTGGCAGCAGCCCGAGAAGCAGGTGATGCCCGAAGTGAAGCGCGTCGCCGGCACGCCGGGGCCGATCCGGGAAGCATCGAAGGGCATATTGGGCGTCGGCAAGCCTCTGTTCGAGCTGCTGGGGTCGCCGCCGGGCGGTAGAGGTGTGATCGAGGCGCCGGACTATGTCCGCGCGGTGGGCGGCAAGGGGCTGAGCTGGAAGGTGATCCCGCATCTCGGGCGGACCCAGGGCGCGGTGCTTACCCTGCCGCAGGGGCGCCCGGCCACGACGCCCGCGGATGGCGTGCGGCTCGAATATGCGGTGCCGGTCGCCAGGGCCGGGGAGCTGAACGTGCGGCTGATCCTGGTCCCGACCCTGGGCACCGGCGCGGACGGCAAGCTGCGGGTGGCCGTGTCGATCGACGACGGGCCGGTGCAGGTGCTGACCGACCTGCTCACGCCGGCGCCCAATGCCGCGGACAGCCAGCCCAAGCGCGACTGGAACAAGGCGGTGGAGGACAATGCCCGGACGCTGACCGCGCGCTTCCCGGGCGTTTCGGCGGGCAGGCACGTGCTCAAGGTCTGGCGGATCGACGACAATGTCGTGCTGCAGCGGATCGTGGTTGGGGCGGGCCCGCTGCCGGGGAGCTATCTGGGCGGGCGCTAGCCCTGCACCACGTGCCACAGCTCGCCGCACGGGCCGATCACATAGGCCAGCGTCAGTCCCCAGGGCATCAGCGCCGGGGGCCTGGGCTCGGGCACGCCGAAGCTACCCGGCAGGTCGAGCGCCTGGATATGCGCCCACCAGGCGTCGAGATCCCGCACGATGAGCTGCATCATGAAGTTGTTGCCCCAGCCTTCGTCATAATGGTCCTGGAGCAGGAAGCTGCCGGAATCGCAGGTAAAGCCGGCTACGCCTGCTGCCTCGAAGGTCATCTCGAAGCCGAGTGCCTGATAGAAGCGCTTGGAGAGTGCGAAATCCTTGCCGCCGGGGACGAAGGGGCGGATCGTGGTGGTGGCGAGGTTGGTCATTTCCACTTCCGGGCCGCTATCACGCCATGCCGAGGTCGCGCGGGCCGAACGCCGCCGGGAGGAGTTGCGAGAGCGTGTACTCGGCGATCTCGTCGCCGGTGGCGCCGCCGCAGAAGACCGGCAGGTCGCGGCCGCCGAGCTGAGCGGCTTCGTTGATGATCTGGCGGCAGCGACCGCACGGGCTGACCGGCGCGGTGTCGTCATGGCCCATCCGGCCGCCGATCACGCCGATCGCGACGACGTCCTTGAGACGCCCCTCGCTGCTCGCCTTCGCCAGCGCCACCGTCTCGGCGCAGAGCGACAGGCCGTAGCTGGCATTCTCGAAATTGGCGCCGGTCACCACCGTTCCGTCCGAGAGCAGCACCGCGGCGCCGACCGCGAAGTTCGAATAGGGGGCGTAGGCGTTCTTCGAGGCTTCGCGCGCAGCCTCGATCAGCGCCTTGGGGTTTACTTCGCTCATTTTGCCATCACGTCCCAGTTCACGGCCTCGCCGACACCTTCGATGCGCCGGTGGCGGGTTGCCTGCCATATCGACCATGGCCGCGCGAAATACGAGGGGGGGAAGAAGCCCTGGCGCGCCCAGAGCAGGCGCGGGAAGGCGTCGCTCAGGCGATACTGATCCTCGACGCGGCTCGAGACCATCAGGATCGCCGGCTTGCCGAGATGCGTCTCGACATCATGGAGGAAGCGGCCCAGCTCGCCGATCACCACCTGGCGCTCGGGCCGGGCAGGGCAATCGGGCTGGAAATCGATCTCCACCGCGGGCGGCAGCTGGTCGTCCGAGCGCGGCACCGTGCTCATGAAGTTGCCCGACTGGTCGGCGGCGAGCTGGCAGAGCGAATAGACGTGGAGCGCGCCGCGGCGGATGCCGGCCTCGAAGGTCCAGCGCCAGTTCTCCGGGAAGCGCAGGTCGCGGGCCTGGGCGCCGCTGGTGGCGCGGATATAGGCGAAGTCGATCCCGGCCTTCTTGGCGGTCCACCACTCGATCGGGCCCTGCTCCTCGGACACGTCGACGCCCTGCACCGGGAAGTCTCCGGGCGAAGGGCGCCAGCGCGAGGCGAACAGCCAGGCGCTCCAGCCGAGCAGCCCCAAGAGGATCAGCCCCGGCACGACGAAGCGCAGCCGGCGCGCATATACGCGGAGGTGCACCGGCCTATCCCTTGATGTGGAGCACGCAGATCAGCGTGAACAGGCGGCGGGCGGTGTCGAAATCCACGTCGATCTTGCCTTCCAGCCGGTCCTTGAGCAACGTCGCCGCGTCGTTGTGGATGCCGCGCCGGGCCATGTCGACGGTCTCGATCTGGGCGGGCGTGGCGTTGCGAATCGCGGCATAATAGCTGTCGCAGATCGCGAAGTAATCGCGGATCGGGCGGCGGAAGGCGGCCAGGCCGAGGACAAGCGTCTCCTGATGGGAATCGTCGGCGCGCTTTATCTCCAGCGCCAGCCGGCCCTCCTGCACCGCCAGATGGAGCTTGTAGGGGCCGGCATAGCCGTCCGCCTGGGGCCGCTGGGGCGCGAAGTGATTCTCCTCGAGCAGGTCGAAGATCGCGATGCGCCGTTCCTGCTCGATGTCCGCCGACCGCCACAGAATCGTGCGCTCGTCGAGCGTGACGTCGATGATGCGCGGATCTGCGGACATATCGGCGTTGCTTTGCGACCTATTACCGTTTTCCACAAGCTGTGCGGTTGCCGGAAACGCCGGGCAGTGCGCATAGGGTGGGGATGGCGCAACCGATCCCCCTTCCGATTCCTGATTCTCCCGAGGGGCTGAGCCTGCCCGCCAATGTCGAGGCCGAGGCGGCGCTGCTCGGCGCGATGATGATCGACAACCGAGTCGCGGAAGACGTTCTCCAGAAGCTGCGCCCCGAGCATTTCTTCGAGCCGCTGCACGGGCGGATCTACGACGCGATCTCGACGCTGGTCGGCGACAACCGCCTGGCCACGCCGGTGACGCTCAAGCCGCTGTTCGCCGCCGACGCCGCGATGAAGGAGCTGGGTGGCCCGGCCTATCTGGCACAGCTGACCGGCAACCCGGCCAGCCTGATCGGCGCGCGCGCCTTTGCCGACCAGGTCTACGACCTTGCGGTGCTGCGGGCGCTGGTCGGCGTCGGGCGCCATCTGGTCGACAGCGCGCTCGACACCAGCGAAGAGATCAATCCTGCCAAGCAGATCGAGCAGGCCGAGCTAAAGCTCTACGAAGTCGCGGAAAAGGGCGGCGAGGATACCGGCGCCAAGAGCTTCACCCGCGCCGCGACCGTGGCGGTCCGGCACACCGAGCGGGCGATGAACTCGGGCGGCAGCGTGTCGGGCATCACCTCGGGCCTGACCGACTTCAACGCGATGACCGGCGGTCTCAACCGTTCCGATCTTCTGATCCTTGCCGGCCGTCCGGGCATGGGCAAGACCTCGCTTGCCACCAACATGGCGTTCAATGCGGCGAAACGGTACCTCGACGACATGGAGGCCGGGATTCCGGAGGACAAGTCGATCGGCGCGCCGGTGGCGTTCTTCAGCCTCGAAATGTCGGCCGACCAGCTGGCGCTGCGTATCCTGTCCGAGCAATCGGAGGTATCTTCGGAGAAGCTGCGTACCGGCAACATCTCCGGGCCCGAGTTCATGAAGTTCGCGCGCGCCGCGGGCGATCTCGAGCGGCTGCCGCTCTATATCGACGACACGCCGGGCCTGACCATCGCGGCGCTGCGTACCCGCGCCCGCCGCCTCAAGCGCCAGTACAAGATCGGCTTCGTCGTGGTCGACTATCTCCAGCTGCTTACCGGCTCGGCCAAGGCTTCGGGCGATGGGCGTGTGCAGGAAATCTCGGAAATCAGCCGCGGCCTGAAGACGCTGGCCAAGGAGCTGCACGTGCCGGTGCTGGCGCTGTCCCAGCTGAGCCGCGCGGTGGAAAGCCGCGAGGACAAGCGGCCACAGCTTTCCGACCTTCGCGAATCGGGCTCGATCGAGCAGGACGCCGACATCGTGCTGTTCGTCTACCGCGACGAATATTATCACGACTTCAAGGCGCCCAAGGTGCCCGACGGCAACTCGACGCCGGACGAGATCGCCAAGTACCAAGCCTGGCAGGACCACCAGCTACAGGTGGCGAACAAGGCGAGCGTGATCATCGCCAAGCAGCGTCACGGCGCCACCGGCACGGTGGACCTGCGCTTCGACCGCCAGTTCACCAAGTTCAGCGATCTCGCGCCCGGCGGCTACTGATCCGGCTTGCCCGGCTTTGATACGGTTGCGTATCAAGCAGGCATGTTCCTCGCGTTCGCCCTTGCTGCCTGCCCGGCTGGTCAACTCACGCAGGCCCAGGCACGGGAGGATGTCGAACTCGCCATTTCGGCGGCGGAGGCCGGTCTGCCCGATCTCTACTGGCGGCAGAGCGCCGGCGACTGGGCCCGGCGCAAGGAAGTGGCGCGCAAGGCTGTCGCTGCGGCTGCCAGCGAGGAAGAACTCTTTCGCGCGCTGAGCCCGTTGCTGCGCGGGATCGGCGAGGGACATCTGTCGCTGGCGCGCAGCGAGGGGATGAATTGCCGATACCGCGAATCGGCCCGGCTGCTGCCGCTCGACCTGCTGTGGCGCGATGACGGTGCCTATGTCACCGCAGGTTATGGCGATGCCGCGGACCTGCCGGCGGGCACCCGGCTGCTGTCAGTGAACGGCACCGGCTATCGCGCGATGCTGGCCGAGATGATGCAGGCAAGCGCGCATGACGGCGACAATCGCACGGGGGTGATGCGCGACCGGCTGGGGCGCGGCTATGCGGCGGTGCGCCAGTGGATGCGTGGAAACGAACCGGGCTATCGGGTCGAGCTGCGGCTGCCGGACGGGAAGCGGGTGACGCGGCGCCTGACGCCCGTGCCGGTCAGCGCGCGGCCCGCTCCGCCCGAGGATCCCGCGCCGGTGGCGACGCTCAGCTGGATCAATGCCGATACCGCCTATCTCTACGTCCCGACCTTCAGCAACCGGCGCTATAGGGCTGCCGGAGCCGAGTATCGCGCGACGATCCAGGCGATCTTCGAGCAGCTTGCGGCACATGGGGCGGCGAAGCTGATCCTCGATCTTCGCGACAATGGCGGTGGATCGGAGCCGAACGAGAGCATCCTCTTCTCCTACCTGGTCGAGGCGCCGATTCGGAAATACGCTTCGGTGCGCTCGCGGCCGAACCAGCTTCGCGTGACCAGCCTGTCGGGCAAGGTGTTCGAACAGGAAATCTATGACTCGGACGAGCTGAAGACGGTGGACGCCGCGCCGAACGGCGACCTGCTGCGCATCAACGCACCGCCCGAGGGGCTGATGACGCGCTGGGAAAAGGCCAGCCCGGTCTACAAGGGGCGGCTGGTGGTGCTGGCCGGCGGCTATACCTTTTCAGGGGGAGCCGAGCTGGCATCGATGCTGCGCGCGACGAACCGCGGGCTGTTCGTCGGCGAGGAAGTGGGCGGCACGCACGGCGGCAACACCAGCGGCTATAAATGGGAGATCACCCTGCCCAATTCGGGGATGGAGATCGGCGTCCCGCTGCTCGCCTTCCGCTTTGTCTGGCCCGAGCCGCACCCGAACCACGGTGCGATGCCACATTGCTTCGTCCAGCCGAGCGTCGGCGAAGTGCGGGTCACGAAGGACGCCGCTTATGACCTGGCGTTGCGGGCGCTGGGCAAGGCGTGGACGATACCTGCCAAGGGTGCCTGTCAGTAGTCCGGTCGCTTCAGTTCCCGCCCTTGTCAGAAGCTCGGCTGGTTGGGGGCGCCGTCCTCGATCGGCGTATGGATGCCGCACTCGGTCTTGTCCCAGCCGCGCCAGCGGCCAGAGCGGGGGTCTTCGCCCGGCTTGACCACGCTGGTGCACGGCGCGCAGCCGATCGAGGGATAGCCCTGCGCCTCCAGCGGGTGGCGGGGCAGGTCATGCGCCGCGAAATAGGCCTCGATATCCTGCTTGGTCCAGGTGGCGAGGGGATTGAACTTCAGCCGGTCGCCGTCGAGCTCGAAGCGGGGCAGGGCGTTGCGGGTGCTCGCCTGGAACGCCTTGCGGCCGGTGATGCTGGTGTCGAACGGCGCCAGCGCCTTTTCCAGCGGGATCACCTTGCGGATCTCGCAGCAGCCGTCCGGATCATAGGACCAGCGCAGACCGGTGGCGTCGCGCTTCTCGATCGTCTCGGCATCGGGCGTGATGATCCGGAGGTTCTTCAGGCCGATGAACGCCGCGAGCTCATGAACATAGGCGAGCGTCTCGGGGAAATGCTTGCCGGTATCGAGGAAGATCACCGGGGTGTTGGGATCGGCCTGGGCAACGAGATGGAGCAGGGCCGCGCTCTCGGCACCGAAGGAGGAGACGAGCGCGACCTCGCCGAGCATGTGGTTGCCCAGCACCTCGCGCAGCATCTCGGGCGTGTCGGTGCCGCGGAACAGGTTGTTCAGGCGGATCGCATCGGCCGCCGTCCAGCGCGGGGCGACGTCGATGCGGTCGATGTCCCGATCCACCTTGCGCGCGGCCTCAGCCATGCCGGCGTTTCCACACGGGCACCGCGGGATCGGCGGCTGCCTGGTAATGGAACTCGTAGCGGGCGAGACTCGCGGCGAGCACGGCCTCGTCGACCGGGGCTTCCGGCGCGAAGCTGTCGAAGCCGCAGCGGCGCATCAGCGGGATCTGGTCGACCAGCACATCGCCCTGGGCGCGCAGCTCGCCCGTATAGCCGGCCTCGCGCAGGATGCGGCCGGTGGAATAGCCGCGGCCGTCGCGGAACTTGGGGAAGCTCACTTCGACCAAAGCGAGGCGATCGAGATAGGGCAGGAGGACGCGCGCATCCTCGCCGCTCTCGATGCGGACGGCCGTGGCGTTGGACTGGCCGAGGAAGGAGTCGAGCGTGACCGCAGGCTCCTCATGCGCCTCGTCATCGCGGTAGCGCAGCAGATCACCCATAGATCGCCTCCTTGAACGGGGCCATGCCGAGACGGCGATAGGTGTCGAGGAAGCGTTCGCCGTCCTCGCGCTGGGCGAGATAGACGTCGGTGGCCTTCTCGATCGCGTCGACGATGCCGTCCTCGCTGAAGCCGGGGCCGGTGATCGTGCCCAGCGACACGTCCTCCGCGCCCGAGCCGCCGAGCAGCAGCTGGTAGTTCTCGACACCCTTACGGTCGACGCCAAGGATGCCGATATGGCCGGCATGATGGTGGCCGCAGGCGTTGATGCAGCCGCTGATCTTGAGCTTCAATTCGCCCAGTTCGCGCTGGCGACCGATGTCCGAGAAGCGCGTGGCGATCTTCTGCGCCAGCGGGATAGAGCGGGCGTTGGCCAGCGAGCAGTAATCGAGGCCTGGGCAGGCGATGATGTCGCTGATCAGGTCGAGATTGGCCTCGGCCAGGCCGGCGTCGCGGAGCTGCTGCCAGATGGTGTAGAGATCGGCCTTGCGGACATGCGGCAGGACGATGTTCTGGGCATGGGTGACGCGCAGCTCGTCGAAGCTATAGGTCCTGGCGAGATCGGCCATCAGGTCGATCTGGTCCGCGCTGGCGTCGCCCGGGATGCCGCCGATCGGCTTGAGGCTGATCGTCACCACTGCATAGCCTGGCTGCTTGTGCGCCGAGACGTTCTGGTCGAGCCAGACGGCGAAATCAGGATCGCTGCGGTCGAGCGCGTCCGACGCGTTCGCGTCATAGGCGGGCGGGGCGAAATACGCGGCGATGCGGTCGAACTCGGCGAGCGGCGGATCGATGCCGAGCGCCTTGACCGCCTTGAACTCCTCCTCGACCTCGGCAGCGTATTTCTCCGCGCCGAGCTCGTGGATCAGGATCTTGATCCGCGCCTTGTAGATATTGTCGCGGCGGCCATAGCGATTGTAGACGCGCAGGCAGGCCTCGAGATAGCTGACGAAATCCTCGAAGGGCACATAGTCCTTGATCAGCGGCGCGATCATCGGAGTGCGGCCCATGCCGCCACCGACATAGACGGCGACGCCGAGCTTGCCGTCACGCTCGACGATCTGCAGGCCGATATCGTGCAGGCGCATCGCCGCGCGGTCTTCCTCGGCGGCGATCACCGCGATCTTGAACTTGCGCGGCAGGTAGCTGAATTCGGGGTGGAAGGTGCTCCACTGGCGCAGCAGTTCGGCCCAGGGGCGCGGATCGGTCAGCTCGTCCGCGGCGGCGCCGGCGAACTGGTCCGACGAGATGTTGCGGATGCAGTTGCCACTGGTCTGGATGGCATGCATCTCGACCGTGGCCAGCTCGGCGAGGATGTCCGGCGCGTCCTCGAGCTTGATCCAGTTGTACTGGAGGTTCTGGCGGGTGGTGAAATGGCCATAGCCGCGGTCGTACTTGCGGGCGATGTGCGCCAGCATGTGCATCTGGCGGCTGTCGAGCGTGCCATAGGGCACCGCGACGCGCAGCATGTACGCATGGAGCTGGAGATAGAGGCCGTTCATCAGCCGCAGCGGCTTGAACTGGTCCTCGGTGATCTGGCCGGCCAGGCGGCGGTTCACCTGGTCGCGGAATTCCTCGACGCGGGCTGCGACGATGGAATGGTCATATTCGTCGTATTTGTACATCAGCGGAGGACCTGGAGTTTGTTCGCGCGACGACGCGACGACGCGACGAAGAAAGAAGTTTTGGTTCGCGCGGAGGCGCGGAGGCGCGGAGATGTTTCACTGCTCTGCGGCGTCAGCCGCCCACCGGGCCGCACGCTGCCTGGCAAGCGGTCGATAAAGGAGGCCGCTGGCGCGGCGAGCGCTGATCTCCGCGCCTCCGCGTCTCCGCGTGAACCAATCTTCCTTCGCGTCCCAACGGCTTCGCGTGCGAAAATCATATCACCCAGCTCCCCGCATTCGGGTCTGCGGGTTTCAGCGTCAGGTCCGGGCGGACGGTGGGGCCGAGGGCGCGGATCCGGTCCTTGATGTGGGCGGGGCGCGGGCCCTCGGGCGTGGCGGTGGCGTCGATCACATAAGGGCCGTTGACCCGGCGCGCGCCTTCCTCGGCATGGGCAATCGCCTCGCCCTGGTCGCCGACATCGACGGCGTCCTCGACATGGCGCGACCAGCCGGAGCCGGTCCACCAGGTGACGTCGCCGGTGGGCAGATCGTTTCCGGTAAGCAGCTTCATGCCAGCGCCTCCGCAGCCTTGGCCCAGTTGGCGAGCTTGTCCTCGGCATCGGCGAGCATGACGACTTCGCCGACGATGATGATCGCGGGGCTCTCCACCTTCTCGCGGCTCACCATCGGGCCGAGATCGGCGAGCAGGGTGCGCAGCGCGCGGCTGCCCTCCAGCGTGCCGCGCTCGAGCACGGCGACGGGCATGTCGGGCGAGACGCCGTCGTTCATCAGCTTCTCGGAAATGTCCGGGCAGGTGGCGACGCCCATGTAGATCACCAGCGTGCGGCCCTTGCCGGCGAGGCCGGACCAGTCCTGCTCGGACAGGCCCTTGCACTGGCCGGCGACGAAGCTGACCGCGCTCGACCAGTCGCGATGGGTGAGCGGCAGGTTGACCTCGGCGGCGGCACCCAGCGCGGCGGAGATGCCGGGGATGACCTCGACGGGCAGGCCGGCGGCGCGCACGGCTTCGACTTCCTCGCCGCCGCGACCGAAGATGAACGGGTCGCCGCCCTTGAGGCGGACGACGATCGCGCCGGTCTTCACATGCGCGACGATGAGGGCGTTGATCGCCTCCTGCGGCACGGTGTGCTTCGAGCGGCTCTTGGCGACCGAGATGCGGTGGGCCTGGGGAGCGAGATCGAGGACGCGCGGATCGACAAGGCCGTCATGGACGAGCACGTCCGCCTGGCTGAGCGCCTCGACGGCGCGCACGGTGAGCAGGCCGGGATCGCCGGGGCCCGCACCAACGAGAATCACGCGCCCGCGCGCGGTGGGATCGAGTAGGGTCGCCATGGAGGGCAAATGGGCCGCGCCGGCGCGGGGGGCAACGGACGGTTGCTTGGGGTGGGGCTAGGGAAACTATCGAAACAGCGGGCGACCCGGATTGCTTTCGCCGATCAGCAGCGTGCCGGGAGGCCGTGTCATGCTGACCGTCGGCACCATGGAGGGATTGGACGGATAGCGGTGCCCGTCGAAGCGCAGCAGGGCATTGCCTGTCTCAAGGCCGCCGCCTCCGACACGCACGACCAGGTCTTTCCAGCCATGGTGACGGGAGGGGAGCAGCCGGACCGGCGTCCGGGTGATTGTGGTCCTGGTGACGAAGCGCCAGCCGCCTCGCGTCGGCGTGAGTATGAGAAGCCTGCAGCCGCCCGTGCCGCACCAGCCGCTGCCCCATAGCAGGACCAGGGCCTCCTTGCGTCCATCGGCGTTGAGGTCGACCAGCTTGAGGGCGTATCGCTCGTCGCGAGGGGCCTCTTCGGTCGCGAATGCGCGTAGCGTCTGGAGAAGCTCGGGTGGTGCGACATCACCGTCCGGAGGCGAGCTCAACAGCGCGAGAGCGGCAAGAAGCATTGGTCACCTCCGTCAGGCGGGCGTGACTCGTGCCAAAGCCCGGGCGTGAGAGGCTATCACTTCGCGCGTGCTCGCGTCGCTGTCGAACACGCCGTACCAGCCCTGGGGTTCGTGGGGCGGGTCGCCGAGCCAGGCGGTGTCGCCGGGGCGGAAGCGGTGGTCGTCATGGGCCGGGCGGCCCTCGCCGTTCCAGGCCCAGAAGTTGGAGCCGGCGACGATGCCCGGGTTGGCTTCGACTGCGTCGTAGATCAGCTTGTAATACAGGTCTTTGTAGCGGGTTGCTGACTCCGGGTCATAGCCGCCGCCGTCGCGGGGATAGCCGAATTCCTCGATCACCAGCGGCTTGCCCATCTCGGTGGCGAGGGCGATGTGCTGGGTGATGTACTCGCGCACCCTGGCGAAGCTGGCGTCGTTGGTGCCGGCGATATCCTTCGCATCGACCCAGCCCCAGTTGAGCGGCCAGATATGGGCGGTGAGATAGTCGATCTCGGGGAAGGCGTGTGCGGCCTTGTAGACATCGGCGCGCTCGACCGAGCCCTTGAGCCCCTCGCTGCCGGTGGAGACGAGGTGGCGGGGCGAGAGCGACTTGATCAGCTTGGCGGTGCCCTGGATCCAGCCATTGTAGGCGGCGAGGTTCGGCTCGGCGGACTTGGGGCTGCCGCCCGGACGCGGCTCGTTGGCGAGCTGCCAAGCCATGATCGCGGGATCGCCGGAATGGCGCTTCACGGTGGCGCGGACATAGTCGTGGAACAGGCCGACGGCCTCGCTGTTCGCGTAGAATTGCGCGGTCATGTCGGGAAATTCGGGCCAGGGATGCGCCGGGTCGTTCGCGTCGAGATATTTCCCGCCATTCACCCAGCTGAGATAGGTCATCATCCCGCCCGACCATTCCCAGAAATTGGTGAGGTAGAGCACTGCCTTCATGTCGCGCTTGCCTAGCTCGGATAGCGCATAGGCGAGGCCGTCGACCAGGGCAGGGTTCCAGGCGCTGCCCCTGGTGCGGAAGGCGGGCTTGACCGAGTTCTTGAGCGACGAATCCTCGGCCGAGGCGGCGATGCGGAGGTTGCGGACGCCGATGCCGGCCAGCGTGTCGAGCTCGCGGCGCAGGCGGTCGCGATTGCCCCAGGGGGCGTCGGCGCCGAGCCAGGCGGCGTACCACATGTTCGTGCCGGCGAAGCGATAGGGGCGGCCCGCCAGCTGCAGGCCGGTGCCCTTGCGGGTGACGAAGTCGCCGGGGGCGGCGGTGGCGGGAAGGGGGAGCGCGGCGCCGGCGATCGCGGCGGCGGTCGATCCGAGCACGGACCTGCGGGTAATCATGGTCTTCCTCCCCTGTTGGCGGTCAGATCATAACCGCCACGGCGCGAGGAGGAAGTGGGGTTGGACGGGGCGCGGCCTTCGCAGGTGAGAGGGGTAAAGGCCGCGCCACCGTCCGCCCGCGTGTATTGCGCCTGCACGCGGGCTGGGGATCAGGTCAGTCGAACAGTTCCTCGAGGAACGACTTGCGGCGCTTGTGCGGATAATGGCCGCCATGGCCGCGATCGTCGTAGCGCGGACGCTCGTCACGATACTCGCCGCCGCGATATTGCTGCGGCTGGGGCGCCGCCGGTGCGGGAGCCGGGGCGGCGCTGCGCTCGATGATCTTGTCGAGCTCGCCGCGATCGAGCCAGACGCCCCGGCAGCTGGGACAATGGTCGATCTCGATCCCCGAGCGCTCGACCGGCACCAGCACGGTGCCGTCGACGGGGCAGGTGAAGCTGGCCATGACGCTACTCCCGCTCGCCGGTGAGGTTCAGCAGCAGCTGGAACATGTTGATCAGGTTCAGATAGAGCGACAGCGCGCCCATGATCGCCAGCTTGTCGGCGGCTTCGCTGCGGCCGTAATAGGCGTACTCGCTCTTCAGGCGCTGCGTGTCCCAGGCGGTTAGGCCGGCGAAGATGCCGACGCCGACGACCGAGAAGATCGTCTGCAGCAGCGTCGAGCCGAGGAAGACGTTGACGATGCTGGCCAGCACCACCGCAATCAGGCCGACGAACAGGAAGGTGCCCAGGCCGGTCAGGTCGCGCTTGGTGGTGTAGCCGAACAGGCTCAGCGCCAGGAACATCGCGGACGCCGCGAAGAAGGCCATGGCGATGCTCTGCTGGGTGAAGACCAGGAAGATCGCGGCCATCGATACGCCCATCACCGCCGCGAAGGCGAAGAAGGCGGTGCGCGCCCCGGACGTGCTCATCCGGTCGATGCGGAACTGGAAGAAGAAGATGAAGGCGAGCGGGGCGAACATCGCCACCCATTTGAGCGGGGTGCCGAAGATCAGCGCCACCAGCGCCGGCGTGCTCGCCACGGCGAGCGCGACAAGGCCGGTGATCGCCAGACCGATCCCCATGTTGCGATAGATGCCCAGCATGTGCTGGCGCAGCCCTTCGTCAAAGCGCGCGGCTGCGGCGCCGGTGCGGGGAGTCTGGTAGAGAGGGTTCACGTGCGAAAACTCCAATCGAAGCAAGGCATTCGATCGAGCGGCGCCCGGTTCGGTCTCGGTGGGGAAGGGGGACTTTGCAGTCCAAACCTGCACCGAGCGCGCTCGATGCGGCCGACATCACGAGGGCTTTGGAAAGCCCTCGCCAGAGGGGCCCGGTCCGCACTTGGAATGTAAGGGACCGGTTATGACGCTTCAACGACGCTACTGTAACGAATTGTTGCTGGGGCGCCGGTCTTTCCGACCTCCTGGCAATCGAGGTTCGGCATGTACGCTGCGCTCTGCTGTTCCCCGGCGAAGGCCGGGGTCCAGTTTCGGCGGAGTTGGAGAGCGTGGTCCAACCTCTCGAACGGCATTGCAACTGGGCCCCGGCCTTCGCCGGGGAACAGAGAGGTTTAAAGCCGGTATCGCTTCAGGCGTCGCGCAGGCCGACACCCATCGATGCGCGGGAAGATTCGCTTTCCGAGGAGACCACCGGATAGGCGCAATAGTCCGCGGCGTAATAGGCGCTGGGGCGGTGGTTGCCCGACCAGCCCACGCCGCCGAAGGGCGCCGCCGAGGATGCGCCGTTGGTCGGCCGGTTCCAGTTGACGATGCCGGCGCGGATGTTCGCCCAGAACTGGTCGTAGAGCTTGGGATTCTGCGAGACCAGGCTGGCGGACAGGCCGTAGCGCGTGTCGTTCGCCTCGACGATCGCTTCCTCGAAGCTGTTCACCCGGTAGACCTGAAGGATCGGGCCGAACAGCTCGACGTCCACCTTCTCGTTCGCGCCGGTCATGTCGATGATGCCGGGGGTGAGGAAGGGGCGCCCCTCGATCGGGCGCTCCATGTGGCGGATCGGGCGCCCGCCCATGGTGAGCAGCGCGAGGAAGCTCTCGGTGAGCATGTCGGCCGAGTCATTGTCGATCACCGGGCCCATGAACGGGGCCGGATCGGCATGCGGCTCGCCGATGATCAGCCGGCCGACCAGCTTGTTGAGCTCGGCCATCAGCGGCTCGTAGAGCTTCTCGTCGACGATCAAGCGGCGCGCGGCGGTGCAGCGCTGGCCGGCGGTGGTGAAGGCCGACTGCACGACGAGCACGGCAGCCGAGTAGAGATCGGGCGTGTCCCACACGACGATCGGATTGTTGCCGCCCATTTCGAGCGCAAGGATCTTCTCGGGCCTGGTGGCGAACTGGCGGTTGAGTGCGATGCCGGTATTGGCCGAGCCGGTGAACAGCAGGCCGTCGATGTCCGGGTGAGCGGCCAGCGCCTTGCCCTCGTCCGGCCCGCCGATCAGCAGGCGGACACAGCCCTCGGGAATACCGGCGGCGTGAAAGCAGTCGACCAGGAAGGCGCCCGAGGCGGGGGTCTTCTCCGACGGCTTGAACACCACCGCATTGCCGGCAAGGAGGGCGGGGACGATGTGGCCGTTGGGCAGGTGGACCGGGAAATTATAGGGGCCGAGCACCGCCAGCACGCCGTGCGGCTTGTGGCGCAGCGCCAGGCGGGTGTTCATCGGCGCATCGATGCGGCGCTGGCCGGTGCGCTCGGAAAAGGCGGTGATCGAGATGTCGACCTTGGCGATCACCGTCTCGACTTCGGTGCGCGCTTCCCAGAGCGGCTTGCCGGTCTCGCGGGCGAGCAGATCGGTGAACGCATCCGCCTTTTGCCGCACGACATTGGCGAAGCGGCGCAGCGCCTCGATCCGATAGGCGAGCGGATGGGCGGCCCAGGCGGCCCAGCTGGCGCGGGCGAGGGCGACTTCCTTGTCGGCGTCTCCGCTAGTCTGGCGCCAGAGAACCGCGCCGGTGGCGGGTTCGGTCGAGATGATTTCCGTGCCGGGCATCGATGTCGGGGGGAATTGGTCTTTCGGGAAGGTTGCCGTGCTTTGCACGAATTTCGGCTGCTAGGCCAGTGCCTCTGCCATATGCCGGATCGCGGCGACCTTGGCGTACAGCGGTCCCCAATCGTCCGATTCGGCGATCGCGGCCCAGATCGTCTCCACCTCGTCGATCAGCATCGAGCAGGGGGTGCCCGACCAATAGGCGTGGTCGCGATTCTTGCGCGGCTGGTAGAATTCCAGCTGGCCGCGCAGATCGTCGAACGCTTCGCCATAATGGACAGGAAGATCGCCGCCGAACGCATCGAAGAAGAATTCGTCGAGCGGGGTCAGGGTCTCGGCAAGGGCCTTTTCCAGCACGCGGGTGAGGATTCCGTCCGCCTCGGTGCCGCGCGGGGTGACGCCGAGCCGCCAGAGCAGGGCGTTGGAGACTTCGCGCTGGTAGGTCTCGGGGAAGACTTCCATCGCCTCGATCAGCGCTTCCTCGTCGGCGATCAGGCGCAGCGAGATGGCGAGCTGCATCGCGTCCCAGTAGATCGCCTCGGGCTGGCGGCCGAAGGCGTAGAGCCCGGCATGGTCGAAATAGGCGGCGGTGAAGCCCGGCTCCCAGAAGGGGGCGAAGCGCCAGGGGCCGTAATCGAAGCTCTCGCCGGTGACGTTGATGTTGTCGCTGTTGAGCACGCCGTGGACGAAGCCGGCGGCCATGAAGCGCGCGGCCAGCGTCGCGGTGCGGGTGCAGACATGGGCGAGCAGGCGGGCGGGGCCGTCCTCGCCCGGCTCCTCGCCATAATAATGGCGCAGCACATAGGCGACGAGGCGCTCCATCGCCTCGGCCTCCCGGAAATGGGCAAGGCGCTGGAAGGTGCCGATGCGGATATGGCCGTGGTTGAGGCGGACCAGCACCGAGGAACGGGTGGGCGAGGGCTCGTCGCCGCGATGCAGTTCCTCGCCGGTCTCGATCAGCGAGAAGGTGCGCGAGGTGGGCACGTTCAGCGCCTCGAGCATCTCGGTGGCGAGGATCTCGCGGACGCCGCCCTTGAGCGTGAGGCGGCCGTCGCCGAAGCGGCTGTACGGCGTTTGGCCCGAGCCCTTGGTGCCGAGGTCCATCAGCCGGTCGTGCGAGTCGGTCATCTGCGCGAACAGGAAGCCGCGGCCATCGCCGATCTCGGGATTGTACACGCGGAACTGATGGCCGTGATAGCGCAGCGCCAGCGGGGTCTTCAGCGAGCCCGCGAGCGGCTCGAACCGGCCGAAATGGGCGACCCATTGCTCGTCCGACAGGCCGTCGAGCCCGACCTCCGCTGCGGCGCGGTCGTTACGGAATCGCAGGATCGTCTGCGGGAAGCGCGCGGCGGCGACGCGATCGTAGAATGCGTCGCCGAGTTCGAGGATCGCCTGTTGCGGAGTGAAGTCCATGCGGCGATATGGGGAAGAATGGCCGAGCGACGCAACTATTCCGACGGTTTCTGGTGGTCGCGGGACGGGATTCGTCTCCACTATCGCGAATATGCAGGCCCGGCGGACAAGCCGCCGGTGCTGTGCTTCCCGGGGCTGACGCGCAACGCGCGCGATTACGAGGCGCTGGCCGAGCGGCTGGCAGGGCAGTGGCGGGTGCTCTGCGTCGAGTTCCGCGGGCGCGGCGAGAGCGGCTATGCCAAGGACCCGATGTCCTATGTGCCGCTCACCTATTTCCAGGATGTCGAGGCGCTGCTCGAGGAGCTGAAGATCGACAGGTTCGTCGCGGTCGGCACCTCGCTGGGCGGGCTGGTGACGATGCTGCTCGCCGCCACCGAGCGCGACAAGCTGGCCGGCGTGGTGCTCAACGATGTAGGGCCCGAGATCAATCCGGCCGGGCTGGCGCGCATCCGCACCTATGTCGGCAAGGGGGTGTGGTATCCGACCTGGATGCATGCGGCGCGGGCGCTGGCGAGCGGCAACGCCGACGTCTATCCCAACTATGCGATCGAGGACTGGCTGCGCATGGCCAAGCGGCTCTACCGGGTGAACAGCTCGGGCCGCATCGTGCTGGACTATGACATGAAGATCGCCGAGCCGTTCCGCGTGCCGGGCAACGAGGCCGGGCCGGACATGTGGCCGACGATCGACGCGATGAACGGCCGCCCGCTGCTGATCGTGCGCGGCGAGCGCTCCGATATCCTGAGCGAGGAAACCGCCGCGAAGATGGTGGCGCGGGTGCCCGGCGCCGAGCTGGTCACCGTGCCGGGCATCGGCCATGCGCCGACGCTGGAGGAGCCGGAGGCGGTGGCGGGGATCGAGCGGCTGCTGGCGAGGGTCTAGCTGCGTCAGCTTATCAGACGAACTAGTCGGTGATCTGGCAGGATCGAAAATCGCACCAGGCGTCCTCGGCAAAGGATCGCTTGATATATTCGATTCGCTGCGCGGTGTTGAGCCCATGGTACAAATCGTCGTCGTTCCAATCGGCGCGAACGACGAGCGTCCGGGCGACTGCATCCAGCTCGGTTGGGCAATCGAAACCGAGTCTCTTGATCTGCTGATCCGAAGGATTCCCGGCTGATATGCGCCTTAGCCTGGACGCGGCTGACCTTAGACAAGCCTGATAGTCCGCGATGGCATGGAAGGACGCCCGTTGCTTAGGGCCTCTGAACAGGCCCAGCGTGTCCAGTCCGGGCGCGCTCCCGGAAAGCGAAAGAGGCAATGCCAAGCTGAGCATCACAATAACGCGACTGCTCCCCGGCATTCGATGCCTCAATGCGGTGAGAGGGAGTGATACATTGTCTCATTTTATTGCGGAGGCAATCTTCCGATGAACTCCAATTGGCAAGGGTGACGGCGGGCAGGTTAGACGTTAAGCACCCCTTCCAACGATGCCTGTCCACATCCTCCATCTCCATTCGACCTTCAACCTCGGCGGCAAGGAAGCGCGCGCCGTGCGGTTGATGAACGCGTTCGGCGACAAGGCGCGGCACACGATCGTCTCGGCGATGCCCGACCAGCTCGAGGCGCGGGCGATGATCGCCAAGGGGATCAAGTACGAGATCGCCCAGGACCCGCCGCCGCTCTCGGGCAAGCCTTCGGTCAAGCGCTATGAGGCGATCGCGCGCTACATGCGCAGGTTCGACCTGGTGCTGACCTATAACTGGGGCGCGATCGACGGGGTGATGGCCGCGCGGGTGTTCGGCAAGGGGCTGCCGCCGGTTATTCACCATGAGGACGGATTCAATCAGGACGAGGCGGAGAAGCTCAATCCGGTGCGTAACATGTACCGCCGGCTCGCATTACCGGCTGCCAATGCGCTGGTCGTGCCTTCCGACGTGCTCGAACGGATCGCGCTCAAGCAGTGGCGCCAGCCCGCCGACCGGCTGTTCCGCATCGCCAATGGCATTCCGAGCAAGCTCTATGCCGGCAAGCCCGACATCGAGCTGATCCCAGAGCTCAAGAAGAAAAAGCCCGGCACGATGGTGATCGGCTGCGTGGCGGGCCTCAGGCCGGTCAAGGACCTGCCGATGCTGGTCCGCGCCGCAGCGGGGCTCAACACGCGCTTCAAGCTGGTGATCGTCGGCGAGGGGCCCGAGCGCCAGACCATCCTCGACGCCGCCGAGGCGATGGCGATCGAGGACGACGTGATCCTGCCCGGATTCCTGCGCGAGCCGCACCGCTACATGGGCCTGTTCGACGTGTTCGCGCTCTCGTCGAAGAGCGAGCAGGCGCCGCTCTCGGTGTTGGAGGCGATGGCCGCGGGCCTGCCGGTGGTCGCGCCCCGGGTGGGCGACATCCCGAAGATGGTCGGCGAGCGCAACACGCATTTCCTGCCGCCCGAACGCACCGAGCTGTTGCTGCGCGACTATCTCGGCATGTTCGCCAAGCATCCCGAGGAGCGCACGCTGGTTGGCGAGGAGAACCGCGCGCGCGTCCGTGCGTTGTACGACGAGGGTGAAATGATCGCCGCCTATGCGCGGCTCTATGGCGCCGCAATGGGACGGCCTGACGCACTGCAATAACGAATGTTGCTCGCTTGTGGCGTCCAATCCGTCTAGCGTCGCCCGAATTTTTATTGGAGGTTATGTGTTCAAGGGTCTGTCGCCCATCCAGTACAACGGCCGCGAGGTCTGGCCGATCGTCGAGGGGGGCAAGGGTGTGGCTGCCACCAACCACGCCAGCGCAGGCGCCTGGGCCGCTGCGGGCGGTATCGGCACGGTCTCGGCGGTCAATGCCGACAGCTATGACGCCGAAGGCAAGATCATCCCGCAGATCTACAACGCACTCACCCGCCGCGAGCGCCACGAAGAGCTGATCGCCTATGCGATCGAAGGCGCCGTCCAGCAGGTCAAGAAGGCCTTTGAGATCGCCGGCGGCAAGGGCGCGATCAACATCAACGTGCTGTGGGAGATGGGCGGCGCGCAGCGCGTGCTGCACGGCGTGCTCGAGCGCACCCGCGGCATGGTAGCGGGCGTAACCTGCGGCGCGGGCATGCCCTACAAGCTCAGCGAGATCGCGGCGTCGTACAACGTCAACTACCTGCCGATCGTCAGCTCGGGCCGTGCCTTCCGCGCGCTGTGGAAGCGCGCCTATTCCAAGGCGAGCGAGTGGCTGGCCGCGGTGGTCTATGAGGATCCCTGGCTCGCCGGCGGCCATAACGGCCTGTCGAACGCCGAGGACCCGCTGAAGCCGCAGGACCCGTATCCGCGCGTCAAGGAACTGCGCGCGGTGATGCGCGAAGGCGGCATCTCCGACAGCGTGCCGATCGTGATGGCGGGCGGCGTCTGGTATCTGCGCGACTGGAGCAACTGGATCGACAATCCCGAGCTGGGCGCGATCGCCTTCCAGTTCGGCACCCGCCCGCTGCTCACCCAGGAAAGCCCCATCCCGGCCGAGTGGAAGGCCAAGCTGATGGAGATCGAGGAAGGCGAGGTGCTGCTGCATCGCTTCTCGCCGACCGGCTTCTATTCCTCGGCGGTGCGCAACCCGTTCCTGCGCAGCTTGGAAGCGCGCAGCGAGCGCCAGATCCCCTATTCGACGGAAGAGGCGGGCGACCACACCTTCCAGCTCGACGTGGGCGTGAAGGGCAAGAATTTCTGGGTGACCCGCAACGACCTGCTGCGCGCGCGCCAGTGGTTCGGCGAGGGCTTCACCTCGGCGCTCAAGACCCCGGACAACACCCTGGTGTTCGTGACGTCGGAGGAGCAGCAGATCATCCGTACCGACCAGAAGGACTGCATGGGCTGCCTCAGCCAGTGCGCCTTCTCGTCCTGGGCGGATACCGAGACCAACTCGACCGGCCGACTGGCCGATCCGCGCAGCTTCTGCATCCAGAAGACGCTGCAGGACATCGCGCATGGCGGCCCGACCGAGCAGAACCTGATGTTCGCGGGGCATGCTGCCTACAACTTCAAGCGGGACCCGTTCTATTCGAACGGCTTCGTTCCGACGGTGAAGCAGCTGGTGGACCGTATCCTGACGGGCGACTGAGGGGTTTCCGGCGTGGCTTCGGCCACGTCTCGGGGGT